>Ga0065714_10002806_pt1 | contig 14729 bp, 10 predicted proteins | sample MisRhiReplicate2_FD_59101 | JGI IMG/M metagenome (GOLD analysis project Ga0065714, IMG submission 59101) | Miscanthus rhizosphere microbial communities from Kellogg Biological Station, MSU, sample Rhizosphere Soil Replicate 2: eDNA_1 v2... | ecosystem: Host-associated > Plants > Roots >...
GAGGCGTGCGGCCCACACCGCGGGCAGATGGCACGCAGGAAGCCCGGACTAATAAGATGGCATTGAAATCCCCCGCGTTTCGTAAAAAATTTCCGTTGTTGGTTACCGGCAGTCTGCTGGCCCTGCAACCCCTGGCCACGTCGTTCGTGGTCGCCGCGGAACAGTATGACTGCTCAGTATCTGCTTCGGGTGCCTGGGACTGTGCGCCAAAGGCACCGGCCGCTGCATTGCCGCCGCGCCCCGTGCATGAAGGCAGCGCAGTTTCCGCTACTGGAGAAACCCCGGCAGGCACCGCCTCCAGCGAAGACACCGGTGCCAAGCCTGTGCTGGTTACCGAGTCCAAGGGCCGCGGCCTGAAGTCGCGTAGTGAAGACTACAGCCACCTCGACTGGGTTCCGCGCGAGAAGCTCACCGCAGCGCAATTGGCCGAAACCGGTCCTTACTGCTCTGGTTCCTATATCGAACCGATTCGTCCTGGCATGAACGACAAGACGAATAAAAGTGACGCTCCAACCTTTATCGGCGCCAAGGCCTCCCGCTATAAGCAGGAAGAGCAGGTCGCGACCCTGGCCGGTGACGTGGTCATGCGTCAGGGCAGCATGCAGGTCGAAGCCGACGAAGCGAACCTGTACCAGGCCGAGAGCCGTGGCGAACTGGCCGGCAACGTGCGCATTCGCGACAATGGCGCGCTGATCGTCGGCGATCACGCCGACGTACAGCTCGACACCGGTGAAGCCAAGGTCGACAACGCCGAGTACGTGATGCACAAGTCGCGTATCCGCGGTAACGCGCTATATGCCAAACGTGCCGAGAACGCGATCATCCGCCTCAAGGATGGTACATACACCACGTGCGAACCGAACAGCAACGCCTGGCAGCTCAAGGGCAACAACATCACCTTGAACCCGGCCACCGGTTTCGGTACCGCGACCAACGTGACGTTGCGGGTCAAGGACATTCCGGTTCTGTACACGCCGTACATCTATTTCCCGATCGATGACCGTCGCCAGTCCGGCTTCCTGCCGCCGACCATCGGTACCGGCAGCGATACCGGCTTCCTGCTGGTCACTCCGTACTACTTCAACCTGGCGCCAAACTACGACGCCACGTTGTACCCGCGCTACATGGACAAGCACGGTTTGTTGATGGAAGGCGAATTCCGCTACCTGACCAAGTCCAGCGAAGGTCAGTTCGGCGCCGCCTACCTCAACGACGAAGATACCGAACGCAGCAAGCAGACCGACTACGAAAAAAACCGCTACATGTACAACTGGCAGCACAAGGGTGGCCTCGACTCGCGCGTCTTTACGCAGGTTGACTACACCAAGATCAGCGATCCGTATTACTTCCAGGATCTGCAGACTGACCAGATTGGCGTGAAAAGCGCTGACTACGTGAACCAGCAGGGCTCNGTCACCTATCGTGGCGACAGCTACNNCGCTCGCTTGAACGCCCAGGCNTATCAGCTGGCGACCGTTTCGAACATCACGCCGTATGACCGTTTGCCGCAGATCACCTTTAATGGTCAGCTGCCGTATCATCCGGAAGGTTTGGACTTCGATTACGAGACAGAGATCGTTCGATTTGACCGGGATCTGAAGACTGGAACATTCGTCCAGCAGGACGGGATTACCACTGAGTCACGTCTGGATAACAACATCTTTGGTCTGGCACGCGCCAACGGCGACCGTTTGAATCTCAAACCAGGTGTCAGCCTGCCGCTGTACTGGACCTATGGTTTCTTCAAGCCATCGCTCAAGTACCAGTACACACAGTATCAACTGGATCTGGACGGCCGGGGCAAAAGCGAAATCGCTTCGCAAAGCGCGGAGCAGGACAGGCTCAACGGCACATTCAGCAGCAACCAGAACCGTGGGGTACCGATCGCCAGCATCGACAGCGGTCTTTACTTTGACCGCAACACTTCCTGGTTCGGAAAAAACTACCGTCAGACCCTGGAACCGCGTCTGTTCTACCTCTATGTACCTGAGGAAGACCAGAAGGATATTCCAGTGTTCGACACCAGCGAATACACCTTCAATTACGCGTCGCTCTTCCGTGACAACCGTTTCTCCGGCTCCGACCGTGTCGGCGACGAGAACAAACTGTCCCTGGGCGTGACCAGCCGCTGGATCGAAGACAATGGTTTCGAACGTCAACGCATCAGCGTCGGCCAGGCCTTGTACTTCAAGGACCGTAAAGTCCAACTGCCAGGCATTGCTTTCGATGATCGTGACGATGCCAAGGCCAACGTTTCGCCATATGCACTGGAATACGAATACCGCTGGAACCGCGACTGGCGTACCACGGCCGACTACAACTGGGACCCGGACAGCCGCAGCCCTCGCTCGGGCAGCGCGATGTTCCACTACCAGCCTGAAGACAACCCGAACAAGGTCATCAACGCCGGCTATCGCTATCGCAATGACCAGGTCCGTTATGACCAGAACACCGGTAAATGGTCGGTGGGCGGTGGCGATTACGGCACCCCGGGCCAACCTGGCTACGTGAAGGACTACTACAAGATCAAACAGCACGACTTCTCGGTGATCTGGCCGATCGTGCCGCAATGGAACGCCATCAGCCGCTGGCAGTATGACTACAACCGCAACCGTACCCTGGAAGCCTTTGGTGGTTTCGAGTACGACAACTGCTGCTGGAAACTACGCCTGATCAACCGTTACTGGGTTTCCTATGACGAATTCAGTCAGGAAGCTCCACAAAACGAAAAAGGCGACCACGGCGTCTTCCTCCAAATTGTTCTGAAGGGACTCGGCGGCCTCACCGGCGCCAAAGTAGAGAGTTTCCTCGACAAAGGCATCCAAGGTTATCGTGAACGTGAAGACCAAGCTTTCTGATTGTCTGCGCCCGCTGATGCTGGGCGCGCTGTTCCTGGGTACCGCGGCCAACGCCGCGGTACAGTCCATCGATAAAGTGGTGGCCATCGTCGACAATGACGTGGTCATGCAGAGCCAACTGGACCGGCGCGTTCACGAAGTTCAGCAAACCATCGCCAAACGCGGTGCTGCCGTACCGCCTACCGGCGTACTGGATCAGCAGGTGCTCGAGCGTCTGATCGTCGAAAACCTGCAATTGCAGATCGGCGAGCGTTCCGGCATCCGCATTACCGATGAAGAGCTGAACCAGGCTGTCGGCACCATTGCCCAGCGCAACAACATGTCGATCGAACAATTCCGCGCCGCTTTGGCTCGCGACGGCCTGTCTTATGACGATGCCCGTGACCAGATCCGCCGCGAAATGATCATCAGCCGTGTGCGTCAGCGCCGTGTGGCGGAGCGCATCCAGGTGTCCGAGCAGGAAGTGAAGAACTTCCTGGCATCCGATCTGGGCAAAATGCAGCTGTCCGAAGAGTTCCGCCTGGCCAACATCCTGATTCCTACGCCGGAAAGCGCCAACTCCGACGCGATTCAGAATGCCGCCAAGCAAGCCGACGCGGTTTACCAGCAACTCAAGCAAGGCGCTGACTTCGGTCAGTTGGCAATCGCCAAGTCCGCCAGCGAAACCGCGCTGGAAGGCGGCGACATGGGCTGGCGTAAAGCCGCTCAACTGCCACCTCCGTTCGATCGTTTGCTCGGCACCATGGCCGTTGGCGACGTGACCCAACCAATGCGCACACCGGGCGGCTTCATTATCCTGAAGATCCTCGACAAGCGTGGCGGCGAATCCCAGGTGCGTGACGAAGTCCACGTGCGGCACATCCTGGTCAAACCGAGTCCGATTCGCGACGAAGAAAAAACCAAGGCCCTGGCTCAGTCGCTCTATACCCGTATCGCAGCGGGCGAAGATTTCGGCGAGCTGGCGAAAAGCTTCTCGGAGGATCCGGGTTCCGCCCTCAACGGTGGCGACCTGAACTGGATCGACCCGAACGCGCTGGTGCCTGAATTCCGCGAAGTGATGGCCAAGACCCCGCAAGGTCAGCTGTCAAAGCCGTTCAAGACCCAATATGGCTGGCACGTACTGGAAGTTCTTGGCCGCCGCGCCACCGACAGCACCGCCCAGGCCCGTGAGCAGCAAGCGATGACCGTACTGCGTAACCGCAAATACGACGAAGAGCTGCAAACCTGGCTGCGTCAGATCCGTGACGAAGCGTACGTAGANATCAAACTCCCTGGTGCAGACCAGGCAGCGCAGTGAAACCCAANCGTTTCGCGCTGACCCCCGGCGAACCAGCCGGCATAGGTCCCGACCTGTGCCTGCTGCTCGCCTCGCAAGCCCAGCCACATCCCCTGATTGCCATTACCAGCCGCGACCTGCTCCTTGAGCGGGCCGCGCAGCTGGGCGTGGTTGTCGATCTGCTGCCGGTAACGCCGGACAGCTGGCCGGATGCTCCTGCACCCGCCAACAGCCTGTATGTGTGGGATACGCCCCTCAACGCCAAGGTCACCGCCGGGCAACTGGACAAAGCCAATGCGGCTTTCGTTCTGGAAACCCTGACCCGTGCTGGCCAGGGCTGTCTGGATGGGCATTTCGCCGGCATGATCACCGCGCCGGTGCACAAGGGCGTGATCAACGAATCCGGGATCGCCTTTTCCGGGCACACGGAGTTTCTCGCTGACCTGACCCACACCGCGCAAGTAGTGATGATGCTCGCCACCCGCGGTTTGCGCGTGGCGCTGGTCACCACTCACCTGCCTCTTCGCGAGATTGCCGACGCGATCACGCCGGAGCGGCTGGAGCGGGTCACGCGGATCCTGCACACCGACCTGAAAGAAAAATTCGGCATCGCCCAGCCACGCATCCTGGTTTGCGGGCTCAACCCGCACGCCGGTGAAGGCGGTCATCTGGGCCATGAAGAAATCGACATCATCGAACCTACATTAGAGCGCCTGCGCGGCGAGGGCATGGACCTTCGCGGCCCCCTGCCCGCCGACACTCTGTTTACCCCCAAATATCTGGAGCACTGCGACGCGGTGCTGGCGATGTACCACGACCAGGGCTTGCCTGTGCTGAAATACAAAGGCTTCGGCGCGGCAGTCAACGTGACCCTCGGCTTGCCGATCATCCGCACATCGGTCGACCACGGCACCGCCCTGGACCTGGCCGGCAGCGGCAACATCGACACCGGCAGCCTGCAAGTCGCCCTGGAAACCGCCTACCAGATGGCCGAGACCCGTTTATGACCGAGCATTACCAACACCGGGCGCGCAAGCGCTTCGGCCAGAACTTCCTGCACGATGCCGGCGTTATCGATCGCATCCTGCGCTCCATTCACGCCAAACCTGAAGACCGCCTGCTGGAAATCGGTCCGGGCCAGGGTGCATTGACCGCCGGCCTGCTCAACAGCGGCGCTCAACTGGACGTCGTAGAGCTGGACAAGGACCTGATCCCGATTCTCAATCAGCAGTTCGCCGGCAAGAGCAACTTCAACCTGCATCAGGGTGACGCGCTGAAGTTCGACTTCAACAGCCTGAACGCTGCGCCAAACAGCCTGCGAGTGGTCGGTAACCTGCCGTACAACATCTCGACGCCGCTGATCTTTCATCTGCTGAACAACGCCAACCTGATTCGCGACATGCACTTCATGCTGCAAAAGGAAGTGGTCGAACGTCTGGCGGCGGGTCCGGGTGGCGGTGACTGGGGTCGCCTGTCGATCATGGTTCAGTACCATTGCCGGGTCGAGCATCTGTTCAACGTCGGCCCGGGCGCGTTCAATCCTCCGCCGAAAGTCGACTCCGCGATCGTGCGCCTGGTGCCCCACGCGGTACTGCCGCACCCGGCCAAGGATCATCGCCTGCTGGAGCGCGTTGTGCGTGAAGCCTTCAACCAGCGCCGCAAGACCCTGCGCAACACACTGAAACTTTTGCTGAGCAATGCCGAAATCGAAGCTGCCGGCGTCGATGGCAGCTTGCGCCCCGAGCAACTCGACCTGGCCGCCTTCGTACGCCTGGCCGACAAGCTCAGTGAACAAGCCCTACAAAAGCCTGCCACTGACTGACAGGCGATGAGCGCTATCGGGTAGGACGCCACTCTGGTTTACTACCCGATACTTGGCCTAGACTGAGTTCTATCAGCTACGCCCCGCGTTCCGCTTCGTTTCTAAGGCCTTTTGCATGTCCGATCCTCGTTACCAGGTCGACGTCAGCGTCGTCACCCGCTATCTGGCAGAACAATCGCAACCCGAGCAAGACCGCTTTGCCTTCGCCTACACCATCACCGTGCAAAACAATGGCCTGCTACCCGCCAGACTGCTTTCACGGCATTGGGTCATCACCGACGGTGACGGCCATGTCGAGGAGGTTCGCGGTGCGGGCGTCGTCGGCCAGCAGCCGTTGATCGAGGTGGGCAAGAGCCACACGTACAGCAGCGGCACCGTCATGACATCCAAGGTCGGCACGATGCAGGGCACCTACCAGATGCTCGCCGAAGACGGTAAGCACTTCGACGCCATCATCGCGCCGTTCCGTCTGGCGGTCCCAGGGGCGTTGCACTGATGGCGACGTATGCCGTCGGTGATGTCCAAGGTTGCCTTGAACCGCTCAAATGCCTGCTCAAGCAAGTGGCCTTCGACCCTGCCCGAGATCGCCTGTGGCTGGTGGGTGATCTCGTCAACCGTGGCCCACAGTCGCTGGAAACCCTGCGCTTCCTCTATGGCATCCGCGAGTCGCTGGTATGCGTACTCGGCAACCATGACCTGCACTTGCTGGCCGTCGGGCAAAACATTGAGCGCCTGAAGAAAGCCGATACCTTGCGTGAGATCCTCGAAGCACCCGATAGCGCGGACCTGCTGGAGTGGGTTCGCCAGCAAAAGCTCATGCACTACGATGAACAACGCGATATCGCCCTGGTCCATGCCGGTATCCCGCCGCAATGGTCGCTGCGCAAAGCCTTGAAGTGCGCCGCCGAAGTCGAAGAAGCCCTGCACGATGACAACCGCTTCGCGCCTTACCTTGACGGCATGTACGGCAACGAGCCGGTGAAATGGAATAGCGACCTCAAAGGCGCCGCCCGCCTGCGAGTCATCACCAACTATTTCACCCGGATGCGTTTTTGCACCAGCGACGGCAAACTCGACCTCAAGGGCAAGGAAGGCATCGACACCGCACCGCCGGGCTATGCGCCGTGGTTCGCGCACAAGGAGCGTAAAACCAAAGGCCTGAAGATCATCTTCGGCCATTGGGCGGCGCTCGAAGGCCAGTGCAACGAACCGGGGCTCTTTGCCCTCGACAGCGGTTGCGTCTGGGGTGGTGCCATGACCCTGATGAATGTCGACACCTTTGAGCGCCTGCAATGCAAATGCGACGCCCATGGCCACCTTCGACCGGCAGTCGCCACCTCTATTCCCGAACAAACGTCAGCCAGCGCCCCGCGCTAGACTGCGCTTTCAGCCGAGCCACAGGAGCCCGCCATGAGCGAATTCAAACGTATCCCCCCAGAACAGGCCCAGGCCCTGCGCGAACAAGGCGCGGTGGTGGTCGATGTCCGCGACCCGGCAACATTTGCCGCACTGCACATCACCGGTTCGAAGCATCTGGATAACCATTCTCTGCATGCTTTCATCCAGGGCGCCGATCTGGATGCACCGACGGTAGTGGTCTGCTATCACGGAAATTCCAGCCAGGGCGCAGCTGCTTATCTGATCAGCCAGGGCTTTTCCGACGTCTACAGCATGGACGGCGGTTTTGAGCTGTGGCGTACGACCTATCCTTCGGAAACGGCGCAAGGCACTTCCGAATAATTATTTTGTAATGCGCAAGCCCCGGCCCCCGTGGGCTCGCGCGATTACAGACGAACGGTCTGCCACAACTAATTACGTATCTTGCCTTTACCTCCCAAATTCCCAACTATCCTTAAGCGCAGGCCATCCAAAACAGGGGAGAGCCGGTACACCGGCGCACGGGTCATCGGGAGTAGCTTTCGGAGTAGTCAGCTCCGGAAGAGTTCTGGGGGGTAAACAGCAACTGCCTGTTCGGTTGCTGCCAGCATCGACTGAGTGATCCGGCGTCGGCTCCACGTATCGAGCGAGGTGACGTCATGAGTATCTTTAGCCACTTCCAACAACGCTTCGAGTCCACGCGCCAGGAAGAACTCTCGCTGCAAGAGTATCTTGAACTGTGCAAAAAGGACCGCAGCGCCTACGTTTCCGCGGCCGAGCGTCTATTGCTGGCCATCGGCGAACCGGAACTGCTCGACACCTCAACCAACTCGAGGCTGTCGCGCATCTTTTCCAACAAGGTGATCCGCCGCTATCCGGCCTTTGAAGACTTCCACGGGATGGAAGAATGCATCGACCAGATCGTGTCGTATTTCCGCCATGCCGCTCAGGGTCTGGAAGAAAAGAAACAGATCCTCTACCTGCTTGGCCCAGTCGGTGGCGGTAAGTCATCTTTGGCCGAAAAGCTCAAACAGCTGATCGAGAAAGTGCCCTTTTACGCAATCAAGGGCTCGCCGGTTTTCGAGTCCCCCCTGGGTCTGTTCAACGCCACTGAAGATGGCGCGATCCTCGAGGAAGACTTCGGCATTCCCCGGCGCTACCTCAACACCATCATGTCGCCATGGGCTACCAAGCGCCTGGCCGAATTCGGCGGCGACATCAGCCAGTTCCGCGTGGTGAAACTCTATCCGTCGATCCTCAACCAGATTGCAGTTGCGAAAACCGAACCGGGCGATGAAAACAACCAGGACATCTCGGCACTGGTGGGCAAGGTCGATATTCGCAAACTGGAAGAGTTCCCGCAGAACGACGCCGATGCCTACAGCTATTCGGGTGCGCTGTGCCGGGCCAACCAGGGCCTGATGGAATTCGTCGAAATGTTCAAGGCACCGATCAAGGTGCTGCACCCATTGCTGACGGCCACTCAGGAAGGCAACTACAACAGCACCGAAGGCTTGGGGGCAATTCCGTTCACCGGGATTCTGCTGGCCCACTCCAACGAATCGGAATGGCACACTTTCCGGAACAACAAGAACAACGAAGCCTTCATCGACCGGATCTATATCGTCAAAGTGCCGTATTGCCTGCGCGTCAGCGACGAGGTGAAGATCTACGACAAGCTGCTGTTCAACAGCTCGCTGGCCAAGGCCCATTGCGCACCCGACACGCTGAAAATGCTCGCTCAGTTCACCGTGCTCTCGCGCCTTAAAGAGCCGGAAAACTCCAACATCTACTCCAAGATGCGCGTGTATGACGGCGAAAACCTCAAGGACACCGATCCGAAGGCCAAGTCGATCCAGGAATACCGCGATGCAGCAGGTGTCGACGAAGGCATGAACGGTCTGTCGACCCGCTTCGCCTTCAAGATCCTGTCGAAGGTCTTCAACTTCGATCCGCACGAAATCGCCGCCAACCCAGTGCATCTGCTCTACGTGCTGGAACAGCAGATCGAACAGGAACAATTCCAGGCCGAGACCCGCGAACGCTATCTGCGCTTCCTGAAAGAGTACCTGGCGCCGCGTTACATCGAGTTCATCGGCAAGGAGATCCAGACTGCCTATCTCGAGTCTTACAGCGAGTACGGCCAGAACATCTTCGATCGCTATGTGCTGTACGCCGACTTCTGGATTCAGGATCAGGAATACCGCGATCCGGAAACCGGCGAGATCCTCAACCGCGTAGCCCTGAACGAGGAACTGGAGAAAATCGAGAAACCGGCCGGCATCAGCAATCCGAAGGATTTCCGCAACGAAATCGTCAACTTCGTACTGCGCGCCCGTGCCAACAACAACGGCAAGAACCCAACCTGGCTCAGCTACGAAAAACTGCGGGTGGTCATCGAGAAGAAAATGTTCTCCAACACCGAGGACCTTCTGCCGGTCATCAGCTTCAACGCCAAGGCCAGCAAAGAGGACCAGCAGAAGCACAACGACTTCGTCACACGGATGGTCGAGCGGGGCTACACCGACAAACAGGTACGACTGCTGTCCGAGTGGTACTTGCGGGTCAGAAAATCACAGTAACCCGCTGCCGGTCAGACCGGTTGTCGTTAGCCAGAGGCCTGTGTACGCATTTTCTGTTACACAGACCTCTGGGAGGTGTTCGAAAGTCGGTAACGAGGTTCAGGCAGCATCCAGAAGCGCTTGGGGGAGCGTGAACATCCCTCGGCACAGGTCGATGCTGCATAACCGCTCGCCCCTTTCAGGACAGCTTCTAAGGAGCAGTCATGAGCTATGTGATCGACCGACGTCTCAATGGCAAGAACAAGAGCACGGTAAACCGTCAGCGGTTTCTGCGGCGCTACCGTGATCACATCAAAAAGGCCGTCGAAGAGGCGGTAGGCCGGCGTTCCATTACCGATATGGAACACGGCGAGCAAATCAGCATTCCCGGCCGCGACATCGACGAGCCGGTGCTTCACCATGGCCGGGGCGGCAAGCAGACCATCGTGCACCCGGGCAACAAGGAGTTCACCAGCGGCGAGCACATTGCCCGTCCGCCCGGAGGTGGCGGCGGCAGAGGCCCCGGTAAGGCCGGTAACTCGGGTGAAGGGATGGACGAGTTCGTCTTCCAGATCACCCAGGAAGAATTCCTCGAATTCATGTTCGAGGACCTTGAACTGCCTAACCTGGTCAAACGTCACCTGACCGGCACCGACACCTTCAAGACCGTACGCGCGGGCATCAGCAACGAGGGCAACCCGTCACGGATCAACATTATCCGTACGCTGCGCTCGGCCCATGCCCGGCGAATCGCCCTGTCCGGCAGCAGCCGGGCAAAACTGCGCGAAGTCAAAGAGGAGCTCGCCCGGCTTAGACGGGAGGAGCCGGACAACTTCGGCGACATCCAGGAACTCGAAGCGGAAATCGAGAAGCTCAGTGCGCGCATTCACCGAGTGCCATTTCTCGACACCTTTGACCTCAAGTACAACCTGTTGATCAAACAGCCGAACCCGAGCTCCAAAGCAGTGATGTTCTGCCTGATGGACGTGTCCGGCTCCATGACCCAGGCGACCAAGGACATCGCCAAGCGCTTCTTCATCCTGCTGTACCTGTTCCTCAAGCGGAACTACGACAAAATCGACGTTGTGTTCATCCGCCACCACACCAGTGCCCGCGAAGTGGATGAGGAGGAGTTTTTCTACTCCCGGGAAACCGGCGGTACCATCGTTTCCAGCGCCCTTAAACTGATGCAGGAGATCATGGCCGAGCGTTATCCGAGCAATGAGTGGAATATCTATGCCGCCCAGGCGTCCGACGGCGATAACTGGAACGACGACTCGCCGATCTGCCGCGACATTCTGATCAATCAGATCATGCCGTTCGTGCAGTACTACACTTATGTAGAGATTACCCCGCGCGAACACCAGGCCCTGTGGTTCGAGTACGAACGCATCGCCGAAGCCTTCTCTGACACTTTTGCCCAGCAGCAACTGGTCTCGGCCGGGGATATCTATCCGGTCTTCCGTGAACTCTTCCAGCGCAGGTTAGTGACATGACCGCCAAAGAGCAAAAGCGCCAACCCATTTCCACCGGCTCCGAATGGACGTTCGAGCTGATCCAGGCCTACGACCGCGAAATCAGTCGTCTCGCGGCCCGCTATGCGCTCGATACCTACCCCAACCAGATCGAAGTCATCACTGCCGAACAGATGATGGACGCCTACGCCTCTGTGGGCATGCCCCTGGGTTATCACCATTGGTCCTATGGCAAACACTTCCTAAGTACCGAAAAATCCTACAGCCGCGGCCAGATGGGGCTGGCCTACGAGATTGTGATCAACTCGGACCCTTGCATCGCCTATCTGATGGAAGAAAACACCATCTGCATGCAGGCCCTGGTGGTGGCTCACGCCTGCTATGGCCATAACAGCTTCTTCAAGGGTAATTACCTGTTCCGCACCTGGACCGACGCCAGCTCGATCATCGATTACCTGGTGTTCGCCAAGCAGTACATCATGCAGTGCGAAGAACGCCACGGTATCGACGCGGTAGAGGACTTGCTCGATTCCTGCCATGCGCTGATGAATTACGGGGTCGACCGTTACAAACGCCCTTATCCGATTTCCGCCGAAGAAGAACGCCGTCGGCAGAAGGATCGGGAAGAACATCTGCAAAAGCAGATCAACGATTTGTGGCGGACCATTCCAAAAGGCGCGGACAAATTCAGCGACAAGGACAACGCACGCTTCCCCGCCGAGCCTCAGGAAAACATCCTGTATTTCATCGAAAAACACGCCCCGCTGCTGGAGCCATGGCAACGTGAAATCGTGCGGATCGTGCGCAAGATCGCCCAGTATTTTTATCCACAGCGCCAGACACAGGTGATGAACGAAGGCTGGGCCACCTTCTGGCACTACACCTTGATGAACGACTTGTATGACGAAGGCCTGGTCACCGATGGCTTCATGATGGAGTTCCTGACGTCCCATACCAGCGTGGTGTTCCAGCCGGGCTTCGACAGTCCCTACTACAGCGGAATCAACCCCTACACCCTCGGTTTTGCCATGTATCGCGATATCCGGCGGATATGCGAACAGCCTACCGAAGAGGACTACCGCTGGTTCCCGGAAATCGCCGGCACAGACTGGCTGTCCAGCATCAAATTCGCCATGAGCAGCTTCAAGGACGAGAGCTTCATCCTGCAGTACCTGTCACCCAAGGTGATCCGCGACCTGAAGCTGTTCAGCATCCTCGATGACGACCAAAAGGATGATCTGCTGGTTCCGGCGATCCACGACGAAGAGGGCTATCGAACCATCCGCGAAACCCTGGCGGCGCAATACAACCTGGGCAATCGCGAACCCAACATCCAGATCTACAGCATCGACCGGCGCGGGGACCGCTCGCTGACCCTGCGTCACCAGCAGCACGACCGCAAGCCGCTCGGCGATTCCACCGAGGAAGTGCTCAAGCACCTGCATCGGCTCTGGGGCTTCGACATTCACCTGGAAACCCTGCAAGGGGATCAGGTGGTGAAAACCCACCATGTTCCACCCAGAAGCGAACACGGCGAGGGAGACTACGGCCGGCTAGACTTGGCTGTCATTCATCTTTGATCCTGTTTCGGCCTCCGGAAGTTCGACGCAAAGGTTATTCTGTCGGGCTAACGGAGGTTTTTTATGCAGATTTATAAAGTCGGTGGTGCGGTACGCGATCGCCTGCTGGGCAGGCCTGTCACCGATATCGACTGGGTCGTGGTAGGCGCCACCACCGAAGAAATGCTCGCCAAGGGCTTTCGCCCGGTGGGTGCGGATTTTCCGGTATTTCTTCACCCCAAAAGCGGTGAGGAATACGCCCTCGCCCGCACCGAACGCAAAAGCGGGCGCGGTTACGGCGGCTTCACCTTTCACGCCAGCCCCGAAGTCACGCTCGAAGAAGACCTGATTCGTCGTGACCTGACGATCAACGCCATGGCCGAAGACGATCAGCAGAACCTGACCGACCCCTACCATGGCCAGCGGGATCTCGAGGCTCGCCTGCTTCGTCACGTTTCCCCCGCGTTCGCCGAAGATCCGCTCCGCGTTCTGCGCGTTGCCCGCTTCGCCGCGCGTTATGCAGGACTGGGCTTCACCGTCGCCCCCGAGACACTGGCGCTGATGAGGCAACTAAGCGAATCGGGTGAACTGGAGGCACTGACCGCGGAACGCAGCTGGAAAGAAATCGCCCGTGCGCTGATGGAAGACCAACCCCAGGTGTTCATCCAGGTGCTGCGCGAGTGCGGTGCGCTCAAAGTGCTGATGCCGGAAGTCGATGCGCTGTTCGGTGTACCGCAACCCGAGGCCCATCACCCGGAAATCGACACAGGCGTGCATACCCTGAGCGTGCTGGAGCAAGCGGCACAGCACAAACATCCGCTGACCGTGCGCTGGGCCTGCCTGCTGCACGACTTGGGCAAAGGACTGACGCCCGAGGAGGAATGGCCCCGCCACATCGCCCACGAGCAAAAAGGCCTGAAGCTGATCAAAGCGGTCAACGAGCGCTTCAAGGCACCGAAGGATTGTCAGGAATTGGCACTGCTGGTGGGCGAGTATCACACCCATGGCCACCGGGCTCTGGAACTGAAACCGTCGACCTTGCTGGAGTTGCTGCAGAGTTTCGACGTCTATCGTCGACCTCAGCGCTTTGAGGAGTTTATTGCGGCGTGCGAGATGGACGCTCGAGGGCGCAAAGGCCTGGAGCAGCGAAGTTATCCACAGGCGGATTATTTGCGCGGTGCGGCGACTGCAGCGCGAAGCGTGGCGGTTCAGCCGTTGCTGGAGAAGGGATTCAAGGGGCCGGAATTGGGCGAGGCGATCAAGCGCGAGCGGCTCAAGGCGCTGAAGGCCTACAAAGAAAAAGCATAAGCAAGGGCAAAAGATCGCAGCCTGCGGCAACTCCTACAGAGATCGGCGTAGAAGTTGCCGCAGGCTGCGATCTTTTGCTTTACAGCATATCGGAAGGGGTCAACTGCTCACCGCGCCACTCAAAAGCCACCGGCGCCAACACCTGATCGATCCGCGCCTCGCTCCACAAGGTCGCAAAGCTTTTGCCTACACCCGGATGCACTCTGTCCGGCGCAATCAGCGACAACGGCCACAGCACGAATGCGTTTTTCAGAATCTCTACCCGCGGCAAGACCAAACCATCGAAATTGCCCACCAGATCGCCGAACAGCAGCACGTCGATATCCAGCGGCAAGCCCTTGCGGTCCGGCGCGTAACGGCCGTTATCCGCCTCGATGAATTTCAGCCGTCGATCCAGCTCCATCAACGGTAGATCGGTATAGGCCGAGACCACAAAGTTGAAAAACGGCCCGCTCTTGATCCCCACCGGCTGGCTTTCGAACACCGCCGAGCA
>Ga0065714_10064969_pt1 | contig 14694 bp, 12 predicted proteins | sample MisRhiReplicate2_FD_59101 | JGI IMG/M metagenome (GOLD analysis project Ga0065714, IMG submission 59101) | Miscanthus rhizosphere microbial communities from Kellogg Biological Station, MSU, sample Rhizosphere Soil Replicate 2: eDNA_1 v2... | ecosystem: Host-associated > Plants > Roots >...
CATTTATTTTAGTATGTATTGGTATAATTATCTTAAGAAACAGAATGCCTGATTTACCTCGTGCATTTAAAGTACCGTTGGTACCTCTTATCCCTATCCTAGGTGTTGCGGTTTGCTTAGGTATGATGGTATTTTTACCTCTTGATACCTGGGTTCGTTTATTGGTATGGATGATTATTGGCATTAATGTTTACCTTTTCTATGGTATCAAAAACAGCTTACTATCCGACAATATCCAAACTACGATTGCGAGAAGCAATAAGGTTGTTTCTTACGTGGGTATGGGTCTCGCTGTATTGTTAATTATAGTGGCGTTAATTCACCACAACATCACTGATGGTAAAGATGTAGGTTTATACTACTTCTCTTTAGTATTTGCAGTTGCACATATCGGTTTATACTTATGGCGCGCTTCAACCTCTAGTCAGGTTCAGGCAAAGTAATAAGGCATAATCTTATAATAACAAAAGCCACCTCATACAGGGTGGCTTTTTTATTGTTAATTAATTTACCTTTGTACTGTAAATTAACTGCTATGGAATTCAATTTTCGACAAATTCTATCTACTTCAATGGTGCTATTTGCAATCATTGATATCCTGGGAGCTATACCTGTAGTAATTGAGCTTAGAAGGAAAGCTGGACACATTGAATCGGAGAAGGCTACTATAGTTGCAACCATACTTATGGTAATCTTTTTGTTTGCCGGAGAAACGCTTTTAAAAGTTATCGGACTAGATGTCGAATCGTTTGCCATTGCAGGTTCCTTTGTAATCTTTTTTATTGCAATGGAAATGGTGCTTGGCCTAACCATTTTTAAAGAAGGTGATGCACCCGAAACTGTATCAATTGTACCTCTTGCATTTCCATTAATAGCAGGCGCAGGAACCATGACTACACTGCTTTCTTTGAAAACTGAATATGCAACTCAAAACATTATTATTGGTATCATCATCAATATGGCGTTCGTTTACTTCGTATTAAAAAATACAGAACGTTTAGAAAAACTCTTTGGTAAATCAGGCTTAAATGTTTTAAGAAAGGCTTTTGGAATTATTCTTCTTGCTATTGCGATAAAATTATTCAGAAACAATACAGGCTTGTAACAAAAGATCTTTCTGATGGTCTAAAATAAAAAAGGCTATGAACAGCTTCGAACAATTCACGTTGATTATTGGTGTGCTGGCCATATTATTTGAGACCATAAGCCACATTAAGGGAAAGATTAAGCAATGGTTTAGTACCCACGGGCACTAACCATTGAGTTACTTCTTGATAAATCGGGCAATGAACATGGTATCGGCTTTATCTTTGTAGCCTTTAATTACTTCCATTGTTTCTAGTTCTAATGGTAAGTTTTCTTCAATCCATGCAACCACATCTTCATTTTCCTGCTTAAATACGGAACAGGTAATGTACACTAAAGGCTTTCCGATTTTTAAATACTTAACCACATTACCTGCGATTGCGGTTTGCAGTTTGGAAAAATAACTGATTTTATGACTATCGAAATAGTAAAGCATCTCAGGCGTGCGTCCCCAGGTGCCTGAACCGGAACATGGTGCATCCAAAATTATCCCATCAAATTCATAATGATGAAGCTCCTGATCATTGTTCTGAAGCAAGTCTAATACTTTTTTCTGGTACTTCTTTAATCCCGCTTCACGGAAACGCTCTTCAAGGTTATTTAAGCTATTTTCTCTTACATCACTAACTAAGAGTTGAACACTAGGCTCAAGATCGTGTAGAAGCAAAGATTTGCCCCCTGAAGCAGCACAACAATCCCACCAGTAATCCCAGGTTTGTGGTTTAAAGAAATCTCCTGTTTTTTGTGAGGATAAATCCTGTACCTGATAATATTGCTGGGAAGGTACAATTTGCTCTAGTTTAGTGCCATTTGGTAAAGCAAGTGTAGTCTTGCTAATTTCTTCAACAGCTATTTCAGCCTCCTTTAGCGTTTTAATCAGCTGATTTATATAGCTTGATTTAACTCTTAAAAATAAATCCGGCTGTATAAAAAATGACTCATAAAAATCTTGTTTCTCAACTTCCTTACTTAGATTTTCATTAAAACTAAATACCTCAGAGAGGTTAAACGCAGGATATTCATCTGTTATTAAAGCTATCTTTTTTTGAACTGAAAGATTTATCTGATCCTTAAGTTGTGGTAGGTTTGCTTCAATTACCAGACTTAAGGTTTGATTGCAAAGGAAATCGGCAATAGCTAAACGAAGTATCGCATCTTCTTTTATCAGTGCCTTACCTAATCTAAAAAAACTATAAATGTATCTGGTAGCCCAGCGCCTGTCAGACGAGCCCATTTGTTTATGTTGCTTAAAATAAGTAAACAAAAAACGATGTAATGGCTGTGTGCCATCGTAACTTTTAAAGACTTGTTCAAATGCTCTGATCTGGTGTTCTACCCTCATTCAATAAGATTTAAAGAAAAATTCTGGTAACGTAACAACATTAAACTGGCGTTAATATACCCTAACTTTTCATCATGGTAAAATGAAAAGTTATTATGAAGTCCTTTATATTTTTCTTCTGTAATATGTTTCAAATAATCCTTCCCGTATTTGGAAATAAGGTTCCCAAAATAAAAGCCTATATCAAATCCCTTAAAGGAATACTCTCCTGGTTCAAAATTAAATGCCGCCCTGTACTTCTTAATAAACGAAATCACAGTGCTGCTTTTATAATCTACCTTGTAAGACGATGTTACGGCAGTATTTAACACCTGAAGCTTATCTGTATTGTAGTTTTGTTTTATCCAATCCGGATGACCATATAGATCTATATCCAGTCCTGAGTTTTTTAGTTTCACCAACTTATCTAACGTTGGAATCACAAACTTTCTATCGGGAGAGGCTACAATGATGATGTATTTCTTATTCTTGATCAAACTAAGCTCCATAGTAAAAACCGAGGTGAACTCCTGAAACGTGAACTTCTTTTTGTTACCATCAAAATAAGCTTTTAAAGGGGTTGAGAGCACTAAACTGCCCGGATCCTTCGGATTAATCAACACTAAGACAGAATTTTCAGGATTGTAATGCTTAGCAATATAAGCGCCTAATTTTTCTGCATGGAGGTCAATATTATTTACAATTGAAATAAGATTTGGGTTATTAAATTCCTCAGGATGCGTAGCTGCGAGTGGGCTTACGACAGGAATACCCTTCGCAATTGAATAGTCTTTAATATATTTCAATCCATCAGGATAAACAGGCCCAACAATTAAATCATTAGCACTTAGTGCGTCATTTTTAATCAAGCCTTCTACTTGAGAATTGTTGTCACGAGTATCGTAAACATTCAATTTGAAGTTCAGGCCCTGTGCTGTTGCCGAATCTACCCCAAGCTTAAAGCCTTGATAGAAATCTATAGCCATAGCCGACTTCTCGACCTCTGCTTTAGTAGCAGTTTTAAGTCGTACCTCATTTAATTTAAACGGGACTAGTAGAGAAATATTAGCCTGCGTAAATTTAACCGCAGGCTTTTCTTTTTTCTCTTCTAATTTTTTAGGAACATCGGGTGCTTTAGTGGTGTTCTTTTGAATTTTAGGTGAACATGCAGCTAAAAAAAGTCCAACAAAAGCGATTAGCCAATATTTACTCCCACTCAATCGTAGCTGGTGGTTTTGAGCTGATATCATATACAACGCGGTTAATTCCTTTTACCTTATTAATTATTTCGTTAGAAATTTTTGCGAGTACGTTATATGGTAGGTGGCACCAATCAGCAGTCATACCGTCAACTGATTCAACTGCGCGAAGGCAAATTACGTTTTCGTAAGTACGCTCATCACCCATTACACCAACAGATTGAACCGGAAGGAAGATTGCTCCTGCCTGCCAAACTTTGTCGTAAAGGCCAGCTTCTTTTAAGTTGTCAATATAGATAGCATCTGCTTCTTGCAAAATAGCAACCTTTTCAGCAGTTACTTCACCTAGAATTCTGATAGCCAATCCTGGACCAGGAAAAGGGTGACGACCGATAATAAAGTCTTCAAGACCTAATGATCTGCCCACTCTTCTTACCTCATCCTTAAATAATGTATTAAGAGGTTCTACAACCTTTAATTTCATGAAATCAGGTAATCCACCAACGTTATGGTGAGATTTGATAGTTGCTGACGGTCCTTTCACAGACACTGATTCAATAACATCCGGATAAATGGTTCCTTGTGCTAACCATTTAACGTCCTGAACTTCGTGTGCCTCATCATCAAACACTTCAATGAAAACGCGACCGATTGCTTTACGTTTTAATTCAGGGTCTTTAACTTTTGCAAGCTGGCTTAAGAAACGTTCTTTAGCATCAACACCTTTTATGTTTAAACCAAGGTGTTTGTATTGCTCTAAAACTGCTTCGTACTCTCCTTTACGCAACAAACCATTGTCTACAAAAATGCAGTGTAAGTTTTTACCGATTGCTTTATGTAATAAGATAGCAGCAACGCTTGAATCAACACCACCAGAAAGGGCAAGAACAACTTTATCATCACCCAATTTAGCTTGAAGCTCAGCAATAGTTGTTTCAACAAATGCATTTGGCGTCCACTCCTGCTTACATCCACAGATGTCTACAAGGAAGTTTTCTAACAATTGTTTACCATCAGTACTGTGCGTTACTTCAGGGTGGAACTGGATTGCATAGGTTTCTGAATCCTTAACTTGGTAAGCAGCAACTTTTACACTATCAGTACTAGCTATTAGTTCAGCATTTGCAGGCATTGCAGTAATGGTATCACCATGTGACATCCATACTTGTGATCCTGTACTTATGTTTTTAAATAACTTATTATTTTCTGCTACGAAGTTTAAATTAGCTCTGCCATATTCACGTGTTGAAGAAGCTTTAACCTCTCCACCAGAATGTTGAGCAATATATTGAGCACCATAACAAACTGCTAAAACAGGATAGTTTTTATGGAACTTTTCAAGGTCTATCTGAGGTGCATCTTCCTGACGAACTGAGTATGGACTACCTGAAAATATGATGCCTTTAACGTCAGTTGAAATTTCAGGAATATTATTGAAGGGATGAATTTCGCAATAAACATTTAACTCGCGTACCCTACGGGCAATTAATTGTGTGTATTGAGAACCAAAATCGAGAATTATGATTTTTTCTAGCATGGCCAAAGTTAAGAATATTTAATTACCTCCACACCAAATCTTCGCAGAAAATCAACACCTTCATCGCTAGGCAGTCCCTTGTACTCTGCATAGGAATCTTTATAGTAAACTAATTTAATGCCAGACGATAAAATTAACCTCGCACAAGCGATGCATGGAGACAAAGTGGTATACAAAGTTGAGCCTGATATTTTTGAACCATTTTTTATGGCGTACAATATCGCATTCTCTTCTGCATGTAATGCCAATGAACAACTACCACGAGAATCTCTATCACATCCTGTCTCTGGCCATTCTTCATCACAGTTATGTGTCCCGGCAGGTGGACCATTGTAACCTATAGAAATAATTCGGGTATCTTTTGTTAGTACAGCACCTACATGAGCTCGCACACAATGTGAACGCGCTGCCAGGTCGGTTGCCAAATTCATAAATATATCTTTAAATCCTTTCTTCATCTGATACGTTTTAAGTCAAAAAACAGGCTGGCAAATATAGGGTAAAAAAAAACTTCCCTCCTTTATGCAAAGAGGGAAGTTTTTATGAGGGGGTTATCCTAGTGACCTCCTGCTATTTTTTTATCGAAATCAATTCCTTGTTTTCTAAGGATACCGCTTACTTTCCATGCGTAATATGCAAGGTATGCAAAGCAAAGTACACCTACTATATAACTGTATTGAATACCTGTAAACTCAGACACGTATCCTTGTAGCCAGCTAATAATTCCTCCACCCATGATCATCATGATCAAAAAGCTACTTCCCTGACTAGTATTTTTACCCAATCCACTAACTGCCAAAGTAAAGATACAAGGCCATAATGTACTGCAAAACAACCCTACACTTGTAAGCGCATAAACACTCACCATGCCTTTTGTAAACATACCTATCATGATTGCGATGATACCTATAATTGAAAATATCAACAACATTCTTGCAGGGTTTCCTTTGCTAGCCATATCAGCAGCGATTAATACCAGAATAATTAATCCGTAAACATAGAAAGGAGCTAAATCATGGTGAAATATTGCATTAACGCCTAAGAAGATTCCAAAAGCTAAATAAGGAGCAATAAACCTTAATATTTTTTGTGTACTTACATTGTCTGTAAAGGCCTCAACAGCACCAGTCCATCTTCCAATCATCATACTAGCCCAATATAAAGAAACATATGGTGCAATATCTTTAATTGCGAACCCAAGATCTTTCTCCATATAGGCAGGTAGATTACTTGCAGTAGATACCTCAACACCAACATATACAAATATGGCAATCATACCCAATACCAACTGAGGGTATTTTAAAGCAGAACCTTTATGGCTTGAATCTTCATCAACAGCTTCAACCAAAGTAGGTCTATCTGGCAGAGAAGATAACTTTAAAAATATAGCAACCGCAATAAATGCAACGCCTAAAATTAAGTAAGGCACTTTAACACTTTCAATACTCACGTCTTCGCTTGCGGTTGACAATGAACCAAAAATGGCAAAACTAACAATTAACGGCCCAATAGTAGTACCAAAATTGTTAATACCACCGGCTAAAGTTAAACGTTGCGAACCTGTTTTAATTGGACCTAATGCAATAGCTAGCGGATTTGCAACTGTTTGTTGCAATGAGAAACCTAGTGCTACAATGAATAATCCTGACAACATTAACGGAAACGAGCCCATGTTTGCAGCCGGATAAAACAATAATGTTCCTACAGCAGAAATAACTAAACCTAATGCTAATGAATTTTTGTAGCCTAGTTTATTTACAAGATCCTGTTTCATTAAAACTGAAATTCCATTATAAATTAATGCTCCAACTGTATAAGCAATATAAAATGCTAGTGATACCCACTGGCTTTGGCTTTGAGTTAAGTCAAATGCTTTTTTAAATACCGGTATTAATATATCATTACTGGCAGCAACAAAGCCCCAAAAAAAGAATACGGTAACTAAGGGAATGAACTGTCCCCACTTGGTTTGAGAATTTTCTGAACTCATTTTTAAACTTGGTTTTTTAGAACGCTAAACATAAATAAAAAAAACTATAAGCTAAAGTGTAATGTTTACACATTAAAGGGACTTACCTAGTTGCACGAAAACTAGTAAAAAAATAAGACCACTTTATGTTTAAAATCGCATATTAGCGCATTATATATGTTAAACTGAATGTTTGAAGCAATATTACAAGGGATTGGTGCGGGGATTTTATTTTCGTTTTTAACTGGCCCCGTATTTTTTTCAATGATAAAAACCAGCATAGAAAAGGGCTTCAAAGCTGGGTTCTCTTTAGCTATTGGAGTAATTTTCAGTGATATAATCTTTATCTCGCTTACTATTTTCAGTTCCCAATTTGTAGATTATAATTCTGAATACAATCAATACATTGGTATTATTGGCGGATTATTTCTTTTTGGAATTGGCCTATACTACCTTTTCAATAAAGTAAAAGTAAGCTATGATATTTCGGAAACCGTAAAAATCAAAAAAAGAGGCTACATCTTAAAAGGTTTTTTAATGTGTCTTTTATCTCCTTCTACTTTGATGTTTTGGATTATGGTAGGGGGTATTATATCAGTACAACTACATTATGACATGGCAGAAAAGGTGGTGTTTTTTGTAATTGCGATGACTACCCAACTATCGGTCGATTGTGTTAAAACTTATTATGCTGCCAAATTAAGGTATCGCATTAAAGAGAAAAGCATTCAGAACCTAAACAAAATAGCAGGAGCGGTAATTTTAATCTTTGCAATCAGATTATTCATTCAGGTAATTATAAAATACCACATGTAAATAGCGCTAATAAAAAAATCCCGTTGCATTTATAAACGCAACGGGATTTTTAATATTTGCTAATTAAGCTATTAATAAGCTCTTTGATTGTTTCCTTCTTTCCAGTTCACAAAGGCTTTGTTAACCACCCTATTTCCACCCGGAGTTGGATAGTTACCTGAAAAATACCAATCTCCTGTATGATTTGGACAAGCCACATGCAAATTATCTAAAGTCTGATAAATTACTTCTACTTCTGCATTGATATTTTCAGGAGTAATAATTTTAGTGATTTGTGCTGAGATCTCTTCTTGTGTAAATGGTCTGTAAATGTCTTTTACATGATTTACAATCTCCTCTTTAGGAAGCAACAATGAAGCTTTACATTTCTGATATACTTCTTCGATGATATGCTCCATACCGCGAGCTTTCAACAGTTGAATTGCTGCTTCAAAAGCCACAAACTGTCCCATCTTCGACATATCTATACCGTAGCAGTCAGGGTAACGAATCTGAGGTGCTGATGAAACGATAATGATCTTTTTAGGATGTAGTCTGTCAATGATTTTGATGATACTTTGCTTAAGAGTTGTACCCCTAACAATTGAATCATCAACCGCCACTAAAGTATCTGTATGATTTTTAATTACTCCGTACGTTGTATCGTAAACATGGGCAACCATGTCTCCCCTGTCTGCGTCCTGAGTAATAAATGTTCTTAACTTAACATCCTTAATCGCTAATTTCTCTACTCTAGGAGTCATGGATAGTAACTCATCCAATTGCTCGTCGTTCAATGTATCTTTACGATGTAATAAGGTATCTTTTTGTACAGTTCTTATATAACTATGCAGCCCTTCTACCATTCCATAAAATGAAACTTCGGCTGTATTAGGTATAAAAGAGAATACGGTATTTTTTAAATCAGATTTTACAGCATTAAGTATTTGCTTACAAAGCAATGCGCCTAAATGCTTTCTTTCTCTATAGATTTCTGCATCACTACCTCTTGAGAAGTAGATACGTTCAAAAGAACAAGCTCTTTTTTCTTCCGGCTCTCTAAATATCTCTTGGGTAACAGTTCCGTTTTTCTTAACAATTAGCGCGTGACCCGGCTCAATTTCTTTAACATCTTTAAACGGAATATTAAATGCAGTTTGAATTGCAGGACGCTCAGAAGCAGCTACCACAATTTCATCATCCTGATAATAATAAGCAGGACGAATACCTGAAGGATCGCGAAGAATAAATGCATCTCCATTTCCTACAATACCAGAGATCGCATAACCACCATCCCAGTTTTTTGCAGAGCGTTTTAAGATTTTAGCGATATCTAAATTCTCAGAAATTTTATGAGTGATCTGAACATTGTCAAGTCCTTCTTTTTTGTATTCATCAAAAAGCTCTTGATTTTCATCATCAAGAAAGTGACCTATTTTCTCTAAAACAGTAACAGTATCTGCTTGCTCTTTTGGATGCTGACCAAGCTCATAAAGTTGCTCCAATAACTCATCAACATTAGTCATGTTAAAATTACCAGCAATAACAAGATTACGGGTCATCCAATTGTTCTGACGTAAAAATGGATGGCAGTTTTCTATGCTATTTTTGCCATGTGTTCCATAACGTAAGTGGCCCAGTAAAACTTCACCAATAAAACTCACATTAGATTTTAACCACTCCGCATCCTGCATCAATTCAGGAGTTTCGTTTTGAATATCAACAAATTTATTCTGAACGTAACCAAAGATATCCGCAACAGCATTTTGTGCCATCGAACGGTATCTGCTAATGTAGCGATGACCTGGTTTTACGTCTAGTTTAATTGTTGCGATCCCTGCTCCATCCTGCCCACGGTTATGCTGCTTTTCCATTAACAGATAAAGCTTGTTAAGTCCGTAAAGTGCAGTCCCGTATTTTTCCTGGTAGTATGAGAGAGGTTTTAAAAGACGGATAAAGGCTATTCCGCATTCATGTTTTATCGAGTCACTCATTAGTTGTTATTTGAGCGGCAAATTTACCGTTAATAATAATTAGAACCTAGAAAGAAATACAATCTTTAGGTCAGATTATAATTATTGGATTTTCAGGCTGATACGCTGAGAAACCACCTCTGTTCCGAAAAATATTGAGGCGTGCGTATTAAACACTTCCTCATCTCCTGAGGTAAAAAATGACTTCCTACCCTCCGTAGCTACTTTTGATGCAATTTCTGGATGATTTTCCAGATACTTAAACAAACTGTTCGCAACGATATCTCCCTGCCCTAATAAGCTTACATTTTCGGGTAGCTTTTCTTTTATTTTTGGAATAAGTAATGGATAATGCGTACAGGCTAGCAGGATACAGTCGATGTTATTATCCTTGCTTAGCAATTCATTAATGTATTTTTCTACAAAATAATCTGCTCCCGGATCCAGGTGTTCATTATTCTCAACCAAAGGTACCCACATCGGACAGCTTTGCTGTAATACTTTTATTTCCGGGAAAAACTTATTGATCTCTATAAGATAAGATTCCGAATTAATTGTTCCGCGGGTCCCCATTACTCCAATAGTTTTTGATGAAGTAAATCCTCCTACTACCTCGGCAGTCGGCCTGATCACTCCAAGAACTCTATTGTTTGGGTACTTAACCGGAAGCACTTTCTGTTGTATTGAACGTAGCGCTTTAGCTGAGGCAGTATTACAAGCAAGTATTACCAGCTGGCATCCCTGAGCAAATAACCATTCCACACACTCTAAAGTGTATTGATATACGGTATCAAATGAATGGTCTCCGTAAGGTGAACGCGCATTGTCACCAAAATAGATATAGTTGTATTGCGGCAACTTTTCAGCTATTGATTTAAACACAGTTAAACCGCCATAACCTGAGTCGAAAACACCTATGGAATGCTTAATATTCATTGTATAAAAAACGGGATTGAGTTTTATCACTCAATCCCGCAATTTAAATATTTTTTCCTCTACAAACTGTTTTCTTTCGAATGTTGTGACAGAGGTGTGATTTTGATTATTTTTTAGGTGCTGGAGCTGTTGCAGTCGCTGTAATACCTAATTTAGTTTTAACAAGTGGAGTGATATCTTCACCGCCGTCCCAGTAAACTAAAGATTGGTTTGCAGTATCAAATACATAAGCAAAACCTTTTTCTTTTGAAACAGCTTTAATAGCAGCATCAGCTTTTACCTGAATAGGGTTAAAAAGTTCTGCATTTTTAGCTTCTAATTCTTGTTGAGCTTTTGTTCTTGCATCAGTGATGCGTTTCTCTAAATCCTGCAATTCAGCACCCGCTGTTTGTAATTCTTTACCAACAACTTCTTTGTTTGCTTCACTCATAGTTTTTTCTTTAGCCTGAGCAGCTTGAAGTTTAGTCTGATATTCAGAAATCATTTTTTCAATATCAGCTTGTTTCGTTTTTTGAAAGGCCTCTAAAGTGGTTCTGGCAGTTTTAACTTCCGGCATTGCTTCGATAATAGCTGCTGAATTTAAGTGTGCCAATTTTTGTTGTGCATTTGCGATGTTGACAGTGAACAATAAGCCAGCTGTTACAAAAAATGCGTTCATTAACTTTCTCATCTCTATTTTTCTTAATAATTGTTTTTAATTTATCTATTTGTGTGTTCTATTTCAACATTGTTCCAGGCTTGAAACCCAGTCTTACAATAACGTCATTACTTACATCATAAGTACTGCTTGCATAGATCATCATTGTTGCCTCGCTACTCTTATCAAAAATAAAATCGAGAATTTTCACTTTAGCTACTTCAGTAATGGCTTTTGTCACCTTCTCCTGAATCGGGCTTAATAATTTTGAACGAGTCTGAAAAAGGTCTCCTTCAGGACCAAATATTTTACGCTGAAAATCTTTAGCTGCTTTTTCCTTTTCAATGATTTCGTTCTCTCTTCTCTTGCGCATATCTTCGGTTAACAATACCTGATCGGCTTGGTAAGCCTTATACATCTTATCAATTTCTGTAAAGTTCGCATCAACTTTCTCTTGCCATTGTTGTGACAATACATTCATTTGATCAAGAGCTGATTTATACTCAGGTAAATGCTTAAGTATATACTCTGTATCAACATAAGCAAACTTTTGTGCAGATGCCCCAAACCCTGCTAAAAGCAGAAAGCATATTAAAAAGTATTTTTTCATTTTTAAAAGCATTAATTAATTAAAATCCTCCCAACTGTTGAGCAATACTGAAAGTGAAGTTTTGTTTCCCACCATCAGCAATTCCCGGAATCTTATCAAAAGCATGTCCATAATCAATACCCAACATTCCAAATATCGGTAAAAATATTCTTGCACCAACACCTGCAGTTCTTCTAATATTAAAAGGATTAAAATCAGCAAACTTATTCCATGTATTACCACCCTCAGCAAATGCAACAATAAATGCTGTTGCTTGTTGACTGGCAATCACAGGGTATCTTAACTCCATCACATACTTCGTAAAGATAGGACTTCCTGAGTTTTGTGCAATATTAGCATCAGATCCTTGTGGAATAACTGCATTGTTCGCATATCCACGCATCTTAATTATTTCTGATCCTTGTAAGAAATCAAATCCTTGCATACCGTCACCACCTAATTTAAAACGCTCAAATGGTGATTCACCAACCGATGAATTATATGTTCCAAGGAAACCAAACTGAGCTTGTGCCATTACTACAAATTTTCCAGCCAATCTTTGGAACCATTGAGATTCGAACTTCCATTTATGATACTCAGTGAACTTGTAACGCTGCTTATCAGATGCAGTTGCGTAATTAACATTGTTTAAAAGAGAATATGGTGGTGTTGCCTGAATAGTAAATTTAAAGTAAGATCCTTCAGTTGGGAAAATCTGATGATTCCTTGAATCCCTACTCAACTCTTGAGTTAAGTTAAGGTTATAAGAAGTACCAGTGTTAAACAAATATCCAGGATAATTATTCAGGATATATTGCTGAACATTGATTGCATGAGTTAACTGGAAATAGTTATCCGGGAAATTTAATCTTCTACCTAAACTAACTGTTACACCATTCAAACGAATCTTCTGGAAGTTAACATTTCCGGCTTTCAAGCCATTTGATTGTAATGAAGTAAATGCACTAACACCAAAACTTATTGGTTTCTTACCACCAAGCCAAGGCTCAGAGAAAGAGAAGCTATAAGATTGGTAATATTTACCATTGGTTTGTCCACGAAGACTTAATTTCTGACCGTCACCTTTTGGTAGAGGTTTATAGGCATCAAGATTAAAGATGTTTTTTAATGAGAAGTTATTAAAAGTTAAACCTAATGTTCCGATGATGTTACCACCACCAAAACCACCTGATAATTCGATCTGATCTGAAGGTTTCTCTTCAACAGCATATTCGATATCAACAGTACCGTCTGCAGGATTTGGCTTAGGCGTAGGAACCGTTTTTGATTCATCAAAATTTCCTAATTGCCCAATCTCACGAACTGTACGAATTAACAGGTCTTTAGAGAATTTCTCTCCTGGCTTAGTACGAACCTCTCTTAATACTACCCTATCATTTGTGATGGTATTTCCTTTAAGAGTAATACGGTTATTGGTGTACTGAGGTCCTTCATAAATACGCATCTCAACATCTACCGTATCGCCATGAATTTTAGTCTGTACAGGATCTACGTTAAAAGTCAGGTACCCATCATTAAGGTAAATACTGGAAACATCATCTCCATTTGCACTACCTCTTAATTTCTTTTCAAGCTTTTCCTCACTAAATACCTCTCCTTTATCAATGCCTAGAGTCATCTCCAGCATTTTAGTGGTATATTTTGCATTTCCAGCCCATGTTATATCACCGAAGTAATATTTAGGCCCTTCATAAACGTCAATATTTATACCGATCGACTTATCATTATATTGATAGATGCTGTCTTTAAGAATAACCGCATCACGATAACCCTTGTCTTGCATCTTGGCAATCAGTGTTACCTTATCTTCATCATATTTTTCTTTGTTGAATTTACCAGATCCAAATACTTTGTAAAATGCCTGCTGTTTTGTTTTCTTTAAAAACTTGCGAAGCTTAGCTGATGAAAACTCTTTGTTACCTGTAAAGTTGATTTCATGAACCTTTACTTTTCGGCCTTTATCAACAAACACTTCCAAAATCATTCCATTTTCCAAGCTAGGATCAGGTTTGGTTTTATATTCAACAGTAGTAAAGAAATAGCCCTTTCCTAAAAGGAATTTCTTTATCGTTGCCGTTGTTGAGTTGTATAAATTGTCATTGATAATAGATTTTCCGCTTTTTTCATTTAATTTCTCCATGATGTCAGTCTTTTGCGACTTACTCACGCCATTAATCTCAAATGAACTTAAACGCGGTCGTTCAACCACCTCAATATCGAAATAAACTGAATCATCTTCAATTTTAGTAATGTCCAACTGCACATCATCAAATAAGCCCTGAGCCCATAAGGTTTTTATTGCATTTGCTGTTGCTTCCCCCGGCAACAAAATACGTTCTCCTTTTATCAATTTAGATAAAGTAATGATTACTTCCTTGTCAATGAAATGAGTTCCGGTAAGGGTAACACCTCCAATGATATACTCTTTTGGGTTAAAATAATCCAAATCCAAGCCTTTAACTTTAAAGCTTGGCGGTGCAGCATTGGACGGTCGGGTAATTTGTGCCATTGATGGTAAACCAATCAATAACAATAATATGAGTTGATATATTCTTTTCATTTACAATCTAAAAATCGATGCTAAGTTAATTTAAACACATGTTAAAAAGTGTTAAAAGTAAAATTAGTTCA
>Ga0065714_10064971_pt1 | contig 14694 bp, 19 predicted proteins | sample MisRhiReplicate2_FD_59101 | JGI IMG/M metagenome (GOLD analysis project Ga0065714, IMG submission 59101) | Miscanthus rhizosphere microbial communities from Kellogg Biological Station, MSU, sample Rhizosphere Soil Replicate 2: eDNA_1 v2... | ecosystem: Host-associated > Plants > Roots >...
AGCTTGCTCGCGATAGCGGTAGATCAGTCAACTTCAATGTGGCTGACCCGCCGCTATCGCGAGCAAGCTCGCTCCCACAGGTGGGGCTTCAGTGTTGCAGCTACTGGGCCCAAGGCGCTCGCCGCGAATTGTTGAGTTCCAGCAAATAACTGTCGCCCCCCAACTGGCTCATCTGCTGACGAATCCAGCCAGCCCGCCGCAGCACATAGGGGCTCGGCCGGCCGGCGCTCCATTTGCGCGGGTTAGGCAAGACCGCCGCCAGCAGGCTGGCCTGTTGCCGGGACAAGGCGTCGGCGCCTACGCGAAAATGATGTCGTGCTGCGGCTTCGGCCCCGAACACGCCGTCATCCCACTCGACACTGTTGAGGTACACCTCAAGGATCCGCTGCTTGGGCCAGAACACTTCGATCAGTGCGGTGAACCAGGCCTCCAGCCCCTTGCGCAGCCAGCTGCGGCCCGACCACAGGAACAGGTTCTTGGACACTTGCTGGCTGAGGGTACTGGCGCCGCGAATTGAACCGCCACGCCCATTGTGGGCGAACGCGGCCTGGATCGCGCCGATGTCGAAGCCCCAGTGCTCGGGGAATTTCTGGTCTTCGCCAGCAATCACCGCCACTTTCAGGCTATCGGAGATCTGGTCCCAAGGCTGCCAGGTGCGTTGCAGGTCGATGGGTTCGCCGCCGAACCAGGATTCAACCTTGCGCTCGATCATCAGCGCCGTGAACGGCGGCGGTACCACCCGAAACAACAGCACGAGCACAACGCTGCCAACGGCGAACCAGAGCAGGGCTTTAAGGAATCGTCGAAATAATAAACGCAGCATAGAGATGGCTTGGCCGAACCCGTCGAGCGGGCCATTATACAGACCCTGTCCATCGAGTCTGACTGGAGTTCTCATGCTGCGTAGCTTTCTGATGCTGGCCGCTTTTTTCGGCTTCACAGGCGTGGCGCTGGGGGCATTTGCCGCCCATGCCCTGAAAAGCCGCCTGAGCGCCGAATACCTGGCGATTTTCCACACCGGCGTCACCTACCAACTGGTGCACACCCTGGCGTTGCTGGGCGTTGCGCTGCTGGCCACACACATTCCCGGCCGCATCGTCACCTGGGCCGGGGTTTCATTTGTGGTCGGCATCCTGTTGTTCTCCGGCAGCCTGTACCTGCTGACCCTCACGGGCATCAGCAAGCTGGGCATCATCACGCCGTTGGGCGGTGTGGCGTTCCTGATCGGCTGGGTGTGCCTGGGGCTTGCCGCCTGGCGGCTGGGCTGACCGGGCGGTCCATTTCATGACGAATGGCTTGGGTCGCCCAGACTGATCGGGCTAGAATGCCAGCCCCTAAAAATGATGGCGGCATCCGGCATGCGCATTCAGTTGAACGGCGAACCCCTTGATCTGCCCGACGGTGAAACCGTCGCGGCCCTGCTGACCCGTCTGGAACTCACCGGACGCCGCGTCGCGGTGGAACTCAATCTGGATATCGTCCCGCGCAGCCAGCACGCCGAAACCACGTTGAACGATGGCGACAGCGTCGAAGTGGTCCATGCCATTGGCGGCGGCTAGTCGCCTCGGTTTCGCAGCATTTCGCAAGAACCTCACCCCAACAGAGGATTTCCCATGAGCATCGTTCGTAGCGACAAGCCCTTCGTCCTGGCCGGTCGTACCTACCAGTCGCGTTTGCTGGTAGGCACCGGCAAATATCGCGACATGGAAGAAACCCGCCTGGCCATCGAGGCCTCGGGCGCCGAAATCGTGACCGTCGCCGTGCGCCGGACCAACATCGGCCAGAACCCGGGCGAACCGAACCTGCTGGATATCCTGCCGCCGGACCGCTACACCATCCTGCCGAACACCGCCGGTTGCTTCGACGCTATCGAGGCCGTGCGCACCTGCCGCCTGGCCCGTGAGCTGCTCGACGGCCACAACCTGGTGAAGCTGGAAGTGCTGGCGGACCAGAAAACCCTGTTCCCCAACGTGATCGAAACCCTCAAGGCCGCTGAAACCCTGGTCAAGGAAGGCTTCGACGTGATGGTCTACACCAGCGATGACCCGATCATCGCCCGTCAATTGGCGGAAATCGGCTGCATCGCGGTCATGCCGCTGGCCGGCCTGATCGGCACAGGCCTGGGGATCTGCAACCCGTACAACCTGCAGATCATCCTGGAAGAAGCCAAGATCCCGGTGTTGGTGGATGCCGGTGTCGGTACCGCTTCCGACGCCACCATCGCCATGGAACTGGGTTGCGAAGCGGTGCTGATGAACTCGGCCATCGCCCACGCCCAGCAGCCGATCCTCATGGCCGAAGCCATGAAGCACGCCATCGTCGCCGGTCGCCTGGCGTACCTGGCTGGCCGCATGCCGAAAAAACTTTACGCCAGCGCCTCCTCGCCGCTGGATGGTCTGATCAAGTAAGAGCCATTGATGACTGAATCGAACGACACGCCGGTCCTGCCGGAAGAAGGCGAAGAGCGCCAGCACCGCCGCATCAAGAGTTTCGTGATGCGCGCCGGGCGCATGACTGAAGGCCAGCAGCGCGGCCTGGAGCAGGGCGCGCCGCTGTTTGTCCTGCCGCTGGCCGATGCACCGGTGGATTTTGACCAGGTCTTCGGCCGCTCGGCCCCGCGCTCGCTGGAAATCGGCTTCGGCATGGGCCATTCGTTGCTGGAAATGGCCGCCGCCTCGCCGGAGCAGGATTTCATCGGGGTGGAAGTCCATCGTCCGGGCGTCGGTGCACTGCTCAATGGCGTGCTGACCCAAGGGCTGACCAACCTGCGGGTCTACGATTGCGACGCCATCGAAGTGCTCAGTCGCTGCGTGGCCGATAACAGCCTCGACCGGCTGATGCTGTTCTTCCCGGACCCTTGGCACAAAAGCCGCCACCACAAGCGCCGTATCGTCCAGGCGTCGTTCGCTGAACTGGTGCGCAGCAAGTTGAAGGTCGGCGGTGTGTTGCACATGGCTACCGACTGGGAACCCTACGCCGAATACATGCTGGAAGTGATGAACGTCGCCCCGGGCTATCGCAACCTGGCCGAAGACGGCAAGTGCGTGCCACGCCCGGCTGAACGGCCGATCACCAAGTTCGAGCGCCGAGGCGAACGCCTTGGGCACGGGGTTTGGGATTTGAAGTTCGAGAAGTTGGCTTAAACATCACGCGATGCTCAATGTGGGACTGAGCTTCTGTGGGAGCAAGGCTTTGTGGGAGCAAAGCTTGCTCGCGATGCAGGCAATTCGGGTTTCAAGTGGGTGCCGAGGCGCTGCTATCGTGGGCAAGCCTTGCTCCCACATGTGTTTGGCGGTGTGTTTCGGCTCAGCGCCGATCCGCGACTACGCCTATCAACACCAGTACCACCAACAACACCGGCGCCAGGCTGTAGTTGTTGAACTGGCTCAAGCCCCGAACGACCCACGGCGTGGCGTAGATCAGTGCCGCGCCGCTGCCGATCATGCACAGCAGGGCGATCAGCGGGACGCGCAAGGCGCCAGCGATGCTGCCCAGGCGTTGTTCGACCCAGCCCTTGATGTCGGCACCAAACAGCACCAACAGGCAGCCTACCAATGCCAGGGAGATTTCCGACAGGTTGCTGCGGCTCCAGCGGGACACGGTGGCCAACAGGTCGAGTACCAGATCCATTCGATTTCCTTGTTTTGATCAGCTCAGAAATGTCTGCAGCAAGTCGTTGAGAAACAGCTGTCCGCGCTCGGTGGCCGCCAGACGTGTCGGTTCGACCTGCAACAACCCGCTTTGTTCGGCCTCGCGCCGGCCTTCGGCCAGGCTTTGCAGGGGCAGCCCGGTGCGCTCCGGGTACAGCCGCGCTTCCACGCCCGCGGTCAGGCGCAGGGCGTTCATCAGGAACTCGAACGGCAGCTCTTCGTTGGCCAGGGTTTTCTCGCCGGCCTGGAAGCTCTTGGCCGGGTTGAGGTAGTCCTTGGGCAGGCGGGTCTTCCAGGTGCGCACGATGCGCCCGTCCGGATGGCTGAGCTTGCCGTGGGCGCCGGCACCAATGCCGATGAAGTCGCCGAAGCTCCAGTAGTTGAGGTTATGCCGCGCCGCCCGGCCGGGTTGGGCGTAGGCCGAGACTTCGTATTGGGCGTAGCCGTGTTCGGCCAGCAAGGCTTGCCCGGCTTCCTGGATGTCCCACAGCGTGTCGTCTTCGGGCAATGTCGGCGGCTGGTTCCAGAACACCGTATTCGGCTCCAGCGTCAGCTGGTACCAGGACAAATGCGTCGGCTTCAAGGCGATGGCCTGGCGCAGGTCGCTCAAGGCGTCTTCCAGGGACTGGTCGGGCAGCCCATGCATCAGGTCCAGGTTGAAATTGTCGAAACCGGCCTGGCGAGCCATGCCGGCGGCGCGCACCGCCTCGTCGCCGTTGTGGATCCGGCCCAGGGCCTCGAGCTTGGCCTGCTGGAAACTCTGGATACCGATGGACAGGCGATTGATGCCCAAGGCCCGGTAAGCGACGAATTTTTCCTGCTCGAAGGTGCCGGGGTTGGCTTCCAGGGTGATTTCAATGTCCTGGGCGAACGGTATCCGCGCTTCCACCCCCTTGAGCAATCGCCCCAAGGCTTGGGCGCTGAACAGGCTCGGGGTGCCGCCGCCGAAAAAGATCGAGCTCAACGGCCGACCATGAACCGCGTGCAGATCCTGGTCGAGGTCGGCCAGCAAGGCGTCGACATATTCCTCTTCCGGCAACTGCGGGCTGGCGGTGTGGGAGTTGAAGTCGCAATACGGGCATTTGCGCACGCACCACGGGATGTGGACGTACAACGCCAGGGGCGGCAGCACTGGCAGTGGCGCCCGAGGTGTTTGTACACCGCCATGGATCAGCGGTGCGGGAGTGTCGTCGATCATTGCAGGCCCAGGCGTTGACGCAGCAGGGCCATGGCGCGGGCGCGGTGGCTCAGTTGATTCTTTTCCACCGGCCCCAGCTCGGCGCTGGAGCAATTGCGCTCCGGCACCCAGAACAACGGGTCATAGCCAAAACCGTGCTCGCCGCTGGCTTCGGTGAGAATGCGCCCGTGCCACAGGCCTTCGCAGAGGATCGGCAATGGGTCATCGGCATGGCGGACCAGGGCCAGCACACACACGAACTGAGCGCCGCGCTCGGCTTCGGGCACGTCCTTGAGGGCGTCGAGCAGCTTGGCGTTGTTCGCCGCGTCACCTTTGCCGTCGGCGTAGCGGGCCGAGTAAATGCCTGGCGCGCCGCCCAGGAAGTCCACGGCCAGCCCGGAATCGTCGGCCAGCGCTGGCAGGCCCGAGATGCGTGCGGCATTGCGGGCCTTGAGGATGGCGTTCTCGACGAACGACAGGCCGGTCTCTTCCGGTTCCACCTGGCTGAACTCGCCAATCGAGCGCAACTGCACCGACCCGCCGAGCATGGCTTGCAGTTCCTTGAGTTTGCCGGCGTTGTGGCTGGCCAGTACGAGTTGGGTGAAGTTGATCATTGGCCCGGGAACAGTTCCTGGTTGAAGTTGATGGTGTTGATCTTGTCGCCGGTTTGCACCTTGATTTCGAAGGTCCGGACTTCCTGTTGATCCACCGGATACTGGGCGATGTAGTAGATCGCGCCTGGCTCGGTCACCTGCTTGAATTGCAGCGGGACGCTCTGGCTGGTGAGGTCTTTCACCGTGCCGCTGACCTGGGCCATCAAGGGCTTGCCATCCTTGAGCACCGAGATGTTGATCACGCCTTGTTGCTTGCTGCGAATCAGCTCGGCGGCCTTGGCGATGTCCGGTGTCAGGAAGGTGGAGTTGAAGGTGTTGTAGTGCACGGTGATATCACCGAACACTTCCTTGCGCTCGCCCTTGATAACGTCGGCGGCCATGGCGCCAACGCTCAGGCAAGCGGTGATGAGAAACAACGCTAGACGGTTCATGTCGTGCTCCTGGTAAGGCCGGGGGCTTACACCGCGACCTGATAATCGGTAAGGCCTGGGCTGCTGACCCGATAGATGCCTATCTCACCTAACAGATTAGGCCATAGCTTGCTGGCCCACCCGTGGCGGTGCTGTTGGTCCACGGCCAGGCGATCGATGACCTTGGCTTCACGCTCGCGGCACAGCGCCTCGAAATCCTCGAAGGTGCAGAAATGGATGTTCGGCGTGTTGTACCAGGTGTAGGGCAGGAACTCCGAAACCGGCATGCGGCCCTTGCTCGCCAGGTACCAGCGGCAACGCCAGTGGCCGAAGTTGGGGAAGGTGATGATGCACTGGCGTCCAACCCGCAGCATTTCGTCGAGGATCTTGTCCGGGTAGTGCACTGCTTGCAGCGCCTGGGTCATGACCACGATGTCGAAGCTGTTGCTGGCAAAGTTGCCCAGGCCCTTGTCCAGGTCCTGCTCGATGACGTTGATGCCCTTGGCGACGCATTCGGCAATGTTGTCCGGGTCGTTTTCCAGGCCGTAGCCGCTGACTTGCTTGTTGTCCCGCAGCCAGGTCAGCAGTTCGCCGTTGCCGCAGCCCAGGTCGAGCACGCGGCTGCCGGCGGGGATCCATTCCTGGATGATTTCCAGATCGGCTCTCATGGCGTCCTCACAGCGTTATACGGTTCATGTAGTTGCCGAACGCCTGCAGGTAGCGCGGGATCGGGATCAAAAAGGCGTCGTGACCCTGGGGCGCGTCGATTTCCAGGTAGCAGACGTCCTTGCGCGCGGCCATCAGCGCGTCCACCAGCTCCCGCGAGCGCGCCGGGGAGAAGCGCCAGTCGGTGGTGAACGACATCACGCAGAACTTGGCGGTGGCGTTGGCGAAGGTTTTCGCCAGGTTATCGTCGAAGTTCGCCGCCGGATCGAAGTAGTCCAGTGCCTTGGTCATCAGCAGGTACGTGTTGGCGTCAAAGCGCCCGGAGAACTCTTCACCCTGGTAACGCAGGTAGCTTTCGACCTGGAACTCGACGCTGTGGAAGTCGTAGTTGAGCTTTTCGCTCTTGAGGCCACGGCCGAATTTCTCGCCCATGGAGTCGTCGGACAGGTAGGTGATGTGCCCGACCATCCGCGCCAGCATCAGCCCGCGCTTGGGGATCACGCCGTGTTCCTGGAACGAGCCGCCATGGAACTCCGGGTCGGTGAGGATCGCCTGGCGCGCCACTTCGTTGAAGGCGATGTTCTGTGCCGACAGCTTGGGCGCCGAGGCGATTGCCAGGCAGTGGCGCACGCGGTCCGGGTAGGTGATGGTCCATTGCAGGGCCTGCATGCCTCCCAGGCTGCCACCGATCACGGCTGCCCACTGGCCGATCCCGAGGCGGTCGGCCAGGCGCGCCTGGCTGTGGACCCAGTCTTCCACGGTCAGCACCGGAAAATCGGCGCCGAAAGGTTTGCCGGTGTCCGGGTTGAGGCTGCTGGGGCCGGTGGAACCGTTGCAGCCGCCCAGGTTGTTCAGGCTGACCACGAAGAACTTGCTGGTATCGATGGGCTTGCCCGGGCCGATGCAGCTGTCCCACCAACCGGGCTTGCGGTCGTCGATGCTGTGGTAGCCGGCGGCGTGGTGGTGCCCCGACAAGGCATGGCAAATCAGCACGGCATTGCTCGCCGTGGCATTGAGGGTGCCGTAGGTTTCGTAGATCAGGTCATAGGCTGGCAACGAACGGCCGCAGGCCAGGGCCAGGGGCTCGCTGAAATGCGCCATTTGCGGCGTCACCAGACCAACGGAATCGGGGGGAAAGGCAGCTGGCATCGACCCTGCTCGCGTTGAAATGAGGCGTAAGTCTAAAGACCGCTGTGGCAGGCGGCAAGCAAAGGTGCGGCTGATTGTCCGCCGTTGTTTTTGTGGCGAGGGAGCTTGCTCCCGCTGGGGCGCGAAGCGGCCCTGTAGGAGCTGTCGAGTGCAACGAGGCTGCGATCTTTCCCCTGTGTACCGTGGGGCCAAAGCGAAAGATCAAAACAAAAGATCGCAGCCTCCGGCAGCTCCTACAGGTGCCACCCAGCGGAAGCAGGCTCCCTCGCCACAGGGTTAACTATGCCCCCGATCCAAGCCGGATCAGGTGGGCCGGACGAGGCCCGGCAACTCCGGCAGTTTCTTCGGTGAATGGATGCGCACCCGTTTCTGCCGGTTCAATTCGCCACTGACCAGGCTGACCTGGCTCTTGGACACGCCAAACGCCTTGGCCAGGAACGCCATCAGGTACGCATTGGCCTTGCCTTCGACCGGCGGGGCGGTGAGGCGGATCTTCAGGCGGTCACCGTGCAGCCCGGCGAAATCATCGCTGCGGGCTGCCGGTTGCAGGTGACACTCCAGGATCAGGTCGTCGCCATCCCAGCGAAAGTAGCTCACGTGGGTCAGATCAGCAGGCGCAGGATTTCCGGCATCATGGTGATCGCCGCCAGGTTGTTGATCACCAGCATGTCGATCAGCTTGAGCACCATGAACGCCAGGATCGGCGAGATATCCAGGCCACCGAGGTTCGGCAGGATGCGGCGGAACGGCGCCAGGGCCGGCTCGCAGATCTGGTTCACCAGTTCGGCGCCCGGGTTATGGCTGCCCGGCGCGACCCACGACAGGATCACGCTGATGATCAGGGCGAAGAAGAAAATCTTCAGGAACAGCGCGGTCACGCCAATGATCGACCAGATCAGCAGTTGCAGCGGGTTGCCGGTGGTGCCGTAGGTCAGCAGCAGGGTCAGGGCCATCAGCGCCAGTTGCACGAGGATCGCCAGGACCAGCGACGACATGTCCAGGCCGAACAGGCTCGGGATGATCCGACGCAGCGGCTTGAGCAGTGGCTGGGTGGCCTTGACGATGAACTGGCACAGCGGGTTGTAGAAGTTGGCGCGCACCAGTTGCAGCACGAAGCGCAGCAGCACGATCAGCAGGTACAGGCTGCCGAGGGTTTGCAGCACGTAGACCGCTGCAGTGTTCAATCCAATCATGAATGGCTCCTTATTGGCCCAGTTGTTCGGCCATTTCGGCCGAGCGGTGCGCGGCGGCGCCGAGTGCTTTTTCCACCAGGGCTTCGAAGCCCCCGGCCTGGAACGATTTGATGGCCGCTTCGGTGGTGCCGGCCGGCGAGGTCACGCGGCGGCGCAGCTCGGCGGCATCGACGTCGCTGGACACCGCCATGTGCGCGGCACCGAGGGCGGTCTGCAAGGTCAGCCTGGCGGCGGTTTCCCGGGGCAGGCCGAGTTTCTCGCCGGCGGCGGTCATGGCTTCGATCAGCAGGAAGAAGTACGCCGGGCCCGAGCCGGAGACGGCGGTGACGGCGTCCAGTTGCTGTTCGGTGTCCAGCCACAGTGCCAGGCCGACAGCCGACAGCAGTTCTTCGGCCTGCTGGCGTTGTGCAGCGGACACTTGGGAAGTGGCGAACAGGCCGCTGACGCCCTGGCGCAGCAGTGCCGGGGTGTTGGGCATGCAGCGTACGATCGGCTGCTCGCCGAGCCAGTTGTTCATGCTGGCGCACGTGATGCCGGCGGCAATCGACACCACCAGTTGATGAGGCTTGAGACTTGGGCGCAGGGCCGCGCAGACGGTTTTCATCGCCTGCGGCTTGACCGCCAGCACGATGACGTCCGCGCCGTCGATGGCCTGGGCGTTGTCGGCGAAGGTTTCGATACCGTGTTCGGCGCTCACCCGGGTGCGGGTCTCTTCGCCCGGATCGCTGGCGCGGATCAGGGAAGCGTCCAGGCCCTTGGCCCGCAGGCCGCCGATCAGGCTGGCGGCCATGTTGCCGGCGCCGATGAAGGCAATACGCGTGTTGCTCATGACAGGTCCTTATAAAGAGATGAGTCGGCCATGTTTCAGGATTGACCGTAGTCGCGGGCACCAAACAGGGCAGTACCGATGCGCACCCAGGTGGCGCCCTGGGCAATGGCCGACTCAAGGTCGTGGCTCATGCCCATGGAAAGGGTGTCCAGCGGTAGCGCCAGGCTGGCTTGCAGGCGTTCAACGGCGGCGAAGGCGGCGTCCTGGGCGGCGCGGTCTTCGGTGGGTTCGGGAATCGCCATCAACCCGCGCAGTTTCAGGCGGGGCAGGGCGCTGATGGCGTTGGCCAGGGCGGGTAGGTCCGCCGGGGTGCAGCCGGATTTGCTGGCTTCACCGCTGACGTTGACCTGAATGCAGATATTCAGCGGTGGCAAGTCGGCCGGGCGCTGCTCGGACAGGCGCTGTGCAATTTTCAAGCGATCCACGGAATGCACCCAGTCGAAATGTTCGGCGATAGCGCGCGTCTTGTTCGATTGAATGGGGCCGATGAAGTGCCAGATCAAGGGCAGGTCGGTCAGTTCGAGCTGTTTGCCCAAGGCTTCTTGCAGGTAGTTCTCGCCGAAGTCCCGCAGGCCGGCAGCATAGGCTTCGCGCAGGGCCTGGACGGGTTTGGTCTTGCTCACGGCCAGCAGTTTGACACTGTGTTCGGCACGCTGGGCGGCCTGCTCCGCAGCGCGGATGCGCGAACTAACCTGAGCGATGTTGTCTGCTATCGTGGACATAAAGAAGCGCCAGCGGTGAGGTTCGCGGCATTCTACTGGAATTGAGGAGCGCTATGGATATCACTGAGTTACTGGCGTTCAGCGCCAAGCAGGGCGCGTCGGACCTGCACCTGTCCGCCGGGCTGCCACCGATGATCCGCGTCGATGGCGATGTCAGGCGCATCAACCTGCCGGCACTGGACCACAAGCAGGTTCATGAACTGATCTACGACATCATGAACGACCGGCAGCGAGTAGATTACGAAAAGTTTCTGGAGACTGACTTTTCTTTCGAGGTACCGGGCGTCGCGCGGTTCCGGGTCAACGCTTTCAACCAGAATCGCGGTGCGGGGGCGGTGTTTCGGACCATTCCGTCGAAAGTCCTGACCATGGAAGACCTGGGGATGGGCGAGGTGTTTCGCAAAGTGACCGAGGCGCCTCGTGGGCTGGTGTTGGTGACCGGGCCGACCGGGTCAGGCAAATCCACCACCCTGGCGGCCATGATCGATTACTTGAACAGCCACAAGCACCATCACATCCTCACCATCGAAGACCCTATCGAATTCGTTCACGAACCGCGCAAATGCCTGATCAACCAGCGTGAGGTGCACCGCGACACCCAGGGTTTCTCCACGGCCCTGCGTTCGGCCCTGCGGGAGGACCCGGACGTGATCCTGGTGGGGGAGATGCGCGACCTTGAAACCATTCGCCTGGCGCTGACCGCCGCGGAAACCGGGCACCTGGTGTTCGGCACCCTGCACACCACGTCGGCGGCCAAGACCATCGACCGGGTGGTGGACGTGTTCCCTGGTGACGAGAAGTCCATGGTTCGCTCGATGTTGTCGGAATCGTTGCAGGCGGTGATTTCCCAGACGCTGGTCAAGAAAATCGGCGGCGGCCGGATCGCGGCGCATGAAATCATGCTGGGTACCTCGGCCATCCGGAACCTGATCCGCGAAGACAAGGTGGCGCAGATGTACTCGGCCATCCAGACCGGCGGTTCGCTGGGGATGCAGACGCTGGACATGTGCCTGAAGGACTTGGTGAACAAGGGGCTGATCAGCCGCGAACATGCGCGGGAGCGGGCGCGTACGCCGGATAACTTCTAGAGGGGTGGTGCTTTTGCAGGCCTCATCGCGAGCAAGCTCGCTCCCACAGGACTTTCAGCGAATGGAAATCCAGTGTGGGAGCGAGCTTGCTCGCGATGAGGTCATCAGCTACAGCAAAAGTGCCGGAATCAGCGCTGAACCACGCGCATCGCACCCGGCTCTTTCGGCAGCACGCGCTTGGCCACCACGTAGTGAGTGTCCCAGTACGGCTTGTTCAAGGTGTCGATGCTCACCGACTTGCCACGGCGCGGGGCGTGGATGAAGCGGTCGTTGCCCAGGTAGATGGCCACGTGGTTGACCCGGCGGCTCTTGAGCTTGAAGAAGATCAGGTCGCCGGGCTTGAGGTCCTTGCGATCGACTTTCTCGCCATGACCGGCGGCCATGGCGTTGGAGGTGCGCGGAAGGTCGAAGGTAGCGTCGTTGAAGGCGTATTTCACCAGTCCGCTGCAATCGAAACCTTTACTTGGGCTACTGCCGCCCCAACGATAAGGTGTGCCGAGTACATTCACGGCGCGGCTCAACACATTGCTGCTCGCTTTGGTCGCCATCGGCGGGACCAGCTTGCTGTTGGCTGTGCTCACGCGCTGGGCGCCTGGCTTGTTCTTGCTCAAGGAAGCAGAAACATGGGATTTCGGGGTATAGCCGTTGACGTTGGGAAGACGTTGCTCACGATTGGTGGCGTGGGCGGCCAGTGGCAATAATAGGCAAATGGTTAGCCATGTCTTGAAAAATGGACGCATTAGGCAAGGCTCTTAAAGGTTGGCGCGCAACTTTATAACAGCTTTTTTTGCGTTTCCGAGGCCGTTTGTCGATTCGAAACGCAGCGCAAAACCCAGCAAAATGCGACAAATTGACCTGATTGTCTGACAGAACCCCTATACCACGGGGCTTTCGCCGGCTCGAGTCGCCGAGGACCGCTTGTCGGCTGGACACGAAAAAGTCACAAAAACTCCGAAAAAATTTATCTATCGAGGCAAAAGAGGCCATTCATGAACAGCTATCAGCAGGATGCAATCCGCGATACTCACAGCAAGGTCATTGGGTATCTGCTGTGGATTTTCGGTTTCACCGGTGCCCATCGTTTCTATTACGGCAAGCCGGTCACGGGCACGATCTGGTTCTTCACCTTCGGCCTGCTGGGCATTGGCTGGCTGATCGACTTGTTCCTGATTCCGGCCATGGATCGCGAAGCGGACCTGCGTTTCACCCCGGGGCCTATCGAATACAGCGTGGCGTGGATTCTGTTGACGTTTCTCGGGGTGCTGGGCGTACACCGCATGTACCAGGGCAAATGGCTCAGCGGGATTCTCTACCTGCTGACCGGCGGGGTGTTTTTCCTGGGGGTTCTGTATGACTTCTGGACGCTGAATGATCAGGTGTCGATTCGTAATGCGCAGAAGCGTGGGGCTTTTCAGTAAGACCGGGTCGCCTGCATCGCGAGCAAGCTCGCTCCCACACTGGATCGAGGTGTTCACGGGGCATGTGTTCACCAAAGATCCCTGTGGGAGCGAGCTTGCTCGCGATGAGAGCGACGCAGTTTTTCAGGCCTGGTGTGTGATCCGCCCATCCATCAGGGTGTAACGCACCACCCCCGGCAGGCTATGGCCGAGGAACGGGCAGTTGTCACCCTTGGAACGCCAGGCTTCACCGGCCACGGTGGAGGCGGCGGGGTCGAACAGCACCAGGTCCGCCGCGGCGCCAACCGCGAGTTTCCCCGCCGGCAGTTGCAGCGCCTGGGCCGGGCCGGCGCTCAGGCGCGCCAGCAGGGTCGGCAGGTCCAGCAGACCGTCTTCCACCAGCGTCAAGGCCAGCGGCAGCAGCAGTTCGACGCTGCTGATGCCCGGCTCGGTGGCGCCGAACGGTGCCAGCTTGGCATCGCGTTCATGGGGTTGGTGATGGCTGGAGATGGCCGAAATCACCCCGGACTTCACCGCCTCACGCAGGCCATCGCGGTCGGCGCGGGTGCGCAGTGGCGGCTGGACGTGGTAGACGCTGTTGAAATCGATCAGCGCTTCGTCGGTCAGGATCAACTGGTACAGCGCCACATCGGCGGTCACCGGCAGGCCGCGGGCCTGGGCCTGGGCGATCAGTGCCGCACCGCGAGCACTGGTCAACTGGCTGAAGTGGGCGCGTACGCCGCTTTGCTCGACCAACAGCAGGTCCCGGGCCAGGGCCACGGTCTCGGCGGTTTCCGGGATGCCCGGCAGGCCGAGGAAACTGGCGGTCGGGCCTTCGTGGGCCAGGCCACCTTCGGCCAGGTCGTGGTCCTGGGAGTTGAAGATCACCGTCAGCCCGAAGGTCGCCGCGTATTCCAGGGCGCGGCACAGGGTACGGGTGTTGCGGAAACTGTTCAGGCCGTTGCCGAACGCCACGCAACCGGCGTCACGCAGGGCGATGAGTTCGGCCAGTTGCTCGCCGTCCAGGCCCTTGCTCAGTGCGCCAATCGGGAAGACCTTGGTGTTGCCGGCCTCGCGGGCACGGTCGAGGATCAGTTCGGCTACGGCCGAGGTGTCCAGCACCGGTTTGGTCTGCGGCGGGCAGCACAGGCTGGTCACGCCACCGGCAGCGGCGGCCCGGGTTTCGCTGACGATACTGCCTTTGCGGCTGTAGCCCGGTTCGCGCAGGGCGACGTTCAGGTCCACCAGGCCGGGAGCGGCCACCAGGCCTTGGGCGTCGAGGGTCTCGACCGCGACGAAATCGGCCGGCGCCGCGCCAAGGGCGACGATCTTGCAGGCATCGATATGGATATCAGTCACTTGATCCAGGCCACTGGCTGGATCAATCACGCGTGCGCCGAGAATGCTGAGCTTCACTGGGCGTTCTCCTGGTCGAATTGGCGCTGGGCCGTTTGCCCGCTCATGGCCATGGACAGCACGGCCATGCGGATGGCGATGCCGTAAGTCACCTGGTTGAGAATCACCGAGTGCGGCCCGTCGGCCACCGCCGACTCGATCTCCACGCCGCGGTTGATCGGCCCCGGGTGCATGACGATAGCGTCCGGCTTGGCCCCGGCCAGGCGTGCGGTGGTCAGGCCGAACAGGCGGTAGAACTCGCCTTCGCTGGGCAGCAGGCCGCCGGTCATGCGCTCGCGTTGCAGGCGCAGCATGATCACCACGTCCACATCCTTGAGGCCTTCGGTCATGTCGGTGTAGACCTTCACGCCGTATTGCTCGACGCCGATGGGCAGCAGGGTTTT
>Ga0065714_10000043_pt1 | contig 14679 bp, 10 predicted proteins | sample MisRhiReplicate2_FD_59101 | JGI IMG/M metagenome (GOLD analysis project Ga0065714, IMG submission 59101) | Miscanthus rhizosphere microbial communities from Kellogg Biological Station, MSU, sample Rhizosphere Soil Replicate 2: eDNA_1 v2... | ecosystem: Host-associated > Plants > Roots >...
CCGGACGTGAAATTCCGTGCGACGCGTGAGCACCATTAATTTGTAGCCGCCGGGGGCGTCTAGCCCTTGCTGGCGATGGCGGTTTTGAGATTGCCATCGCGAGCAAGCTTTGCTCCTACGGATTGTGTGGTGCACCCGAAAGCCCGTGGCGAAAGCTGCGGGTTTTTTTTGATTTTTTTTAGCTCCANGCGATCGGAGCGTGAGGTTTTTCTGTAGGTCTTTTTTCCTGACTTTGTAGCTTGCCTCTGTTTTTTCGTGACCAGGGTTTTTACCCGTGACAACGCAATTGTTGGGGGCTAGTGTTCGGAGGACCTTTCGCAAACAGCGATTTTCCACGGAGCAGGAGCACAAGGGATCAATGGAATGACCAGTCGGCTTACTCACCTGCTGCGGCTGGACGGCTATTTCTGCGTAATGGCCTGGGTGCTGGCGGCGCTGTTGTTCATCAATCGCTTGAGCACCATGGTCAAGCTGTTCATGGCGTTGTACTTGCGCCAGGAACTGGGGCTTGCGATTGAAACCGTTGGCTGGTTGTTATCCGGATACGGGGCCGGTTTGCTGATCGGGTCAATGGTCGGCGGACTGCTCAGTGATCATTTCTCCACGGCGCGGCTCACTGCCGCGTTGTTTTTTGTCTCGGCATGGGTATTGGTCTTGTTGGGGCTGGTGACTGACGTGCCTTTGCTGGCTGGGTTGCTGCTGTTCAGCGGTGTACTCGATGGNGCGATTCGCACCCTTCATCAGCGGTTGATCATGGAGTATTGCCAGGTTGCGCAGCGTGCTCGTGCGCAGTCTTTGAGTCGTGTTGCCAGAAACCTGGGTATGGCGGTCGCCGGGGTGGTGGGTGGGGTGCTGGCGCAGACTGATTTTCGCTGGGTGTTTTTTGTCAGTGCAGCCATGACGCTGTTGGCGTTTTTGTGGTTTGTCCGAACGACATTTCATCGACCGGTCTTGATACCGGATGAGGTGCCTGAAATTGCTTCAGGTTCATGCGTACCGTATCGAAACAAACCGTTCCTGTGGTTGTTGGCGGCTGCCGTCGTGCTCGGCCTGGCCTTTGACCCGGTCTACAGCATGTTGGGCAACTATTTACTCGAGTATTACCGGTTGAGCACTGAAGTCATTGGGTGGCAATTTGCACTCAATGCAGTGTTGGTGGTGGTGCTGCAAATACCGTTATCTCATTGGAGTGAGCAATGGGGTACGCGCCGGCAACTGCTTGCAGGGAGCCTGTTATTGGCCTGCGGGCTCGGGATGTTGCCGTTGGGGGCCGGGGTGCTTTTTGTCTGCCTGTCGACCGTGATTTGGACGCTTGGCGAAGCTCTTTTCATGCCGCCCCTGAACGTGCTGGTCATGCAGCATGCGCAAGGAGGAAAAAGCGGGCATTACTTTGGTCTTTTTTTCATGTGCTGGAGTGCAAGTGCCCTGCTTTCGCCTGCGCTTGGAGGGCAACTCTATGGTCATTTCGGTGGGCATAGCGTCTGGCTCGCCAGTGCGGCTCTGGCGCTGTTGTCCATACCGCTGATTTATCAAGCGACTCGCTTGTCAGGACAGCAAAAGGTTCTTCCAACAGCGCGCGCCGAGCCTGCTTCACTTAGCTGATCCGGTTATAGACGTTATTCAAAACCAATCTCCCCACCAAGGGCATTCCGTCCATCCGTTAGCGTCCTATCTGGAGAACCGAATCAATCGGAACTAGATTCTATTCAACGCCAGAGAAGGCATCGCTGTTTCACCTACAAATGGATGGAATCGGCTATGAACAGGTTGCTACGCGTTTTATTGATGTTGAAAGTATTGGTAATGCTGACCCTCGGCAGTTCGGCGGTCTGGGCCGAGTGCGAGAATCACGATACCCAGGCTTCGAGCGGGCAGGTCGGGCAGGGTGAATTGATGCTCGCCAAGTCCGAATCGGAGCCGGGCGATCAGGGGCAGGGCGGCAGCGCAGACGATGACGACTCGACCNCTGACGAACCGGACGATGAGGATGAAGGGGCTTAAGTGACAGNCAAAAGAAAACCCCTCCTGCCCGACTGATGCGCAGCCGAAGCAGAAGGGGTTAGTGAACAGGTCNTCTATCCCTGTGGGAGCGAGCAGGCTCACTCCCACATTTTTATGCCGCGCCGTCGAGGAATTGCTCNGCGTAGTGGCAAGCCACCTGGCGGCTGTCGAGCAGGCGCAGGGCCGGCTCTTCAGTGCTGCAACGCTCGGTCGCGTACGGGCAGCGCTTGTGGAAAGCGCAACCCGATGGCGGGTTCAACGGGTTGGGCAACTCGCCGACGATCTTGATTTTCGGCTTGTTCGGGTCCGGGTGAATGGTCGGGGTGGCCGACAGCAGCGCCTGGGTGTACGGGTGCAGAGGACGCTCGTAGATGTCGTTCTTCGGGCCCATTTCTACCGGGCGACCGAGGTACATCACCATCACGTCATCGGCGACGTGTTGCACCACCGCCAGGTTGTGGGAGATGAACACGTAAGCGGTGTTGAACTCTTGCTGCAAGTCCATGAACAGGTTCAGCACCTGCGCCTGAATGGACACGTCCAGCGCCGAGGTCGGTTCATCCGCTACCAGCACTTTAGGCTGCAACATCATCGCGCGGGCCAGGGCGATCCGCTGGCGCTGACCGCCGGAGAACATGTGCGGATAACGCTGGTAGTGCTCAGGACGCAAGCCCACCTGCTTCATCATCGCCTGCACTTTCTCACGACGTTCGGCGGCGCTCAGGTTGGTGTTGATCAGCAGCGGCTCGCCGAGCTGGTCACCGACCTTTTGCCGCGGGTTCAACGACGCGTAAGGGCTCTGGAACACCATCTGCACGTCTTTGCGCAATTGCTTGCGTTCAGCTTTGTTCGCGCCGGCGACTTCCTGCCCGGCGATTTTCAAGGAGCCGGAGGACGGCTCTTCGATCAGCGTCAGGGCACGGGCCAGGGTGGATTTGCCGCAGCCCGATTCGCCGACGACAGCGAGGGTCTTGCCGGCTTCCAGTTCGAACGACACACCGTTCAGGGCGCGAACGGTCGCATGGCCCTTGAACAGGCCNCGGGACACTTCGTAGTGACGGGTCAGGTCGCGGGCGGTAAGTACGACGGCCATTACGCCACCTCCTGATTCAACGGGTAGAAGCAGCGGGCGAGGCTGTTGCTTTTCGGGTCGAGGGTTGGACGTTGCTGACGGCAGGTCTCCTGCACGTACGGGCAACGCGGCGACAGCAGNCAACCCTGCGGACGGTCATAACGACCGGGAACGATGCCCGGCAGCGTGGCCAGGCGCGTGGCGCCGAGGCTGTGTTCCGGAATCGCCTTGAGCAGCGCTTCGCTGTACGGGTGCGCCGGAATGTCGAACAGCTGAGGCACCTGACCCACTTCGACCGCTTGGCCGGCGTACATCACGCACACGCGCTGGGCGGTTTCGGCCACGACCGCGAGGTCGTGAGTGATCAGCACCAGGCCCATGTTCTGCTCTTTCTGCAGGGCCAGCAGCAGGTCCATGATCTGCGCCTGAATCGTTACGTCCAGTGCCGTGGTCGGTTCGTCGGCGATCAGCAGTTTCGGTTCGCCGGCAATCGCCATGGCGATCGCAACACGCTGGCTCATACCACCGGACAGTTGATGCGGGTAAGCATCCATACGGCTGGCGGCGCCCGGGATTTCAACTTTTTCCAGCAATTCGATGGCACGTTTGCGGGCTTGCTTGCCGGACATTTTCAGGTGCAGGCGCAGCACTTCTTCGATCTGGAAACCGACGGTGTAGCTCGGGTTCAGCGCGGTCATCGGGTCCTGGAAAACCATGGCCAGGTCTTTGCCGACGATCTGCCGACGCTGACGGTTGCTCAGTTTGAGCATGTTCTTGCCGTCGAAATTCAGGGCGTCGGCGGTGACGATCCCCGGATGTTCGATCAAGCCCATCAGCGCCATCATGGTCACGGACTTGCCGGAACCCGATTCGCCAACGATGGCCAGAACTTCGCCCTTGTCCACGGTAATGTCGAGACCGTCGACCACCGGAACGGCGTTCTTGTCGCCGAAGCGAACGTTGAGATTCTTGATTTCTAACAGTGACATTTGAATCTCCTCAGGCGGCGTTCTTGAGTTTCGGGTCCAGCGCATCGCGCAGGCCGTCGCCCATCAAGTTGATTGCCAGCACGCTGAGCAAAATGGTCAAACCAGGCAGACTGACGACCCACCAGGCGCGTTCGATGTAGTCGCGAGCCGAAGCCAGCATGGTGCCCCACTCAGGGGTTGGCGGTTGNACGCCAAGGCCGAGGAAGCCCAGTGCGGCGGCATCGAGAATCGCCGAGGANAAACTCAAGGTCGCCTGAACGATCAGCGGCGCCATGCAGTTAGGCAGCACGGTGACGAACATCAGGCGTGGCAGACCGGCACCGGCCAGGCGCGCGGCGGTCACGTAGTCGCGGTTCAGTTCGCCCATCACCGCGGCGCGGGTCAGACGAACATAGGACGGCAACGAAACCACGGCGATGGCAATAATGGTGTTGATCAGGCCAGGGCCGAGGATGGCGACAATCGCCACCGCCAGCAGCAGGGACGGCAGAGCCAGCATGATGTCCATCAGACGCATGATGGTCGGGCCGAGCAAGCGCGGGAAGAACCCGGCGAACAGACCCAAGAGGATGCCCGGAATCAGCGACATCACCACCGACGACAAGCCGATCAGCAGNGACAGGCGCGAACCGTGGATCAGCCGCGACAGCAGGTCGCGACCCAGTTCATCGGTGCCGAGCAGGAACTGGAGCTGCCCACCTTCCAGCCAGGACGGCGGGGTCAGCAGGAAGTCGCGAAATTGCTCGCTCGGGTTATGCGGTGCCACCCAAGGGGCGAACAGGGCGCAGAAAATCACCAGCAGCATGAACAGCAGGCCGGCGACGGCGCCTTTGTTCTTGGAGAACGCTTGCCAGAATTCTTTGTAGGGAGACGGATACAGCAGGCTTTGATCGACTGCTACCGGTGTAGTGAGAGTGGTCATGGTCTTGATCTCAGCGCTGATGACGGATGCGTGGGTTGGCAAAGCCGTAGAGGATGTCCACCACGAAGTTGACCAGAATCACCAGGCAGGCAATTAACAGGATGCCGTTTTGCACCACGGGATAGTCCCGTGCGCCAATGGCTTCGATCAGCCATTTGCCGATGCCGGGCCAGGAGAAGATGGTTTCGGTCAGGACCGCACCGGCCAGCAATGTGCCGACTTGCAGGCCGACCACGGTCAGCACCGGAATCAGCGCGTTACGCAGGCCGTGGACGAACACCACGCGCGAGGGCGACAGGCCTTTGGCGCGGGCGGTACGGATGTAGTCTTCACGCAGCACTTCGAGCATCGAAGAACGGGTCATCCGCGCGATCACTGCCAGCGGGATGGTGCCGAGCACAATGGCCGGCAGGATCAGGTGATGCAGGGCATCGAAGAACGCACCGACGTCATCGGCCAGCAGCGTGTCGATGAGCATGAAACCGGTCCGCGGCTCGATGTCGTAGAGCAGGTCGATCCGCCCGGACACCGGGGTCCAGCCCAGGGACACCGAGAAGAACATGATCAGGATCAGGCCCCACCAGAAGATCGGCATCGAGTATCCCGCCAGGGAGACGCCCATCACCCCGTGGTCGAACAGGGATCCTCGCTTGAGTGCCGCGATCACCCCGGCCAGAAGGCCCAGGATGCCGGCGAACAACAGGGCGGCCATGGACAGTTCCAGGGTCGCGGGGAATAGAGAAGTGAATTCGCTCCAGACACTTTCACGGGTACGCAGGGATTCGCCGAGATCGCCGTGGGCCAGTTTGCCAACGTAATCCAGGTATTGGGCATACAGGGGTTTGTTCAGACCTAGGCGTTCCATTGCCTGAGCGTGCATTTCGGGGTCGACTCGACGTTCGCCCATCATTACTTCCACGGGGTCGCCTGGAATCATGCGAATCAACGCGAAAGTCAGCAAGGTGATGCCGAAGAACGTGGGGATCAATAACCCCAATCGGCGGGCAATAAAACTAAACATCTTGTGGTGTACCTCATCAGCCGGTTAGGCGTGCCTGGCGTCCCTGGGGTCAGGGACGCCGGGAGTTTTCTTATCTACTTCACCTGGGTGGTGGCGAAGTTATTAGTGGTGAGCGGGCTAATGTGATAGCCCTCTACGTTGTTGCGCATTGCGGTGAACATACGGGTGTGCGCCATGCTGATCCATGGCTGGTCCTGATTGAAAACCTCTTGGGCTTGCTCATAGAGCGCTGCACGTTCCGCCGGGTTCACTTTAGCCCTGGCTTCATCGATCAGCGTCTGGAACTTCTCATTGCACCAGCGTGCGTAGTTTTCGCCGTTTTTGGCGGCCTCGCAACTGAGCATAGGCGTCAGGAAGTTATCCGGGTCGCCGTTATCGCCCGCCCATCCGGCAGAAACCATGTCGTGCTCGCCGTTTTTCGCGCGCTTGAGCATTTCGCCCCACTCCATGACGCGAATATCGACCTTGATCCCGACCTGGGCCAGATCGGCCTGCATCATCTGCGCGCCGAGCATCGGGTTCGGGTTGGTTGGACCGCCGCCGTTACGGGTNAACAGGGTAAACGTNGTGCCNTCCGGTACGCCGGCTTCCTTGAGCAAGGCGCGAGCCTTGTCCAGATCACGCGGCGGGTTCTTCAGGGCGTGGTTGTAGCCCAGCAGGGTGTCCGGGTACGGATTGACCGCCACGGTCGCATTGCCTTTGCCGAACAGCGCGTTGACGTAGGCGGCCTTGTCGAAGGCGATATCGATGGCTTTACGTACGCGCACATCGCTCATGTACTTGTGCGAGGTGTTCATGGCGATGTACGAGACGGTCATCGCGTTCAGTTCATCGACACTCAGTTTGGCGTCTTTCTTGATGCTCGGGATGTCATCTGGCTTGGGATACAGCGCAATCTGGCATTCGTTGGCTTTCAGTTTTTGCAGGCGCACGTTGTTGTCGGTGGCGATGGCCAGGATCAGCGAATCAGCCGGTGGCTTGCCACGGAAGTAATCCGGGTTGGCCTTGAAGCGGACTTGAGCGTCCTTGTTGTAACGCTGGAAAACGAACGGGCCGGTGCCGACAGGCTTGTTGTTCAGGTCGCCGGTCTTGTTGGCCTTGAGCAACTGGTCGGCATATTCGGCGGAGTAGATCGAGGAGAAGGCCATGGCGATGTCGGCCAGGAACGGCGCTTCGCGGCGGGTCAGGGTGAAGGTGACCGTGTTGTCATCGATCTTCTCGACACTTTTGAGCAGTTCCTTGAAGCCCATGCTTTCAAAGTACGGGAAGCCCACGCTCGACAGTTTGTGCCACGGGTGATTCGGGTCCAGCTGACGCTGGAAGCTCCAGACCACGTCGTCGGCGTTCATGTCGCGGGTCGGCTTGAAGTAGTCGGTGGTGTGGAACTTGACGCCTTTGCGCAGGTGGAACGTGTAGGTCAGGCCGTCTTCACTGATGTCCCAGGAATCGGCCAGTGCCGGAATCACTTCAGTGGTGCCGGGCTTGAAGTCCGCCAGACGATTGAAGATGGTTTCGGCCACCGCATCGGCGGTGACTGCAGTCGTGTACTGGACCATGTCGAAGCCTTCCGGGCTGGCTTCGGTGCAGACCACCAGGGGTTTGGCCGAGACGCCAACAGCGACACTCAGCAACGCGGCTGCAATGGCCGCACGTAGGGGAAGCATTTTCATCAAAGAACCCTCTGCAATCGGTTAAAAGGACAAAAGCCGAACGGCCGATTCGTCACTGAATCAGCCGTTTGGCAGGTGCATTACAGAATGTTGAACGGGATGGTGGTCACGAGACGGAACTCGTTGATGCTGCCATCAGACTGGTTCTCGCTGGCGCGGTGAGCGGTGTAGGTCGCGCGAACAGTGGTGGCCTTGAGTGGGCCGCTCTGCACGGCGTACGAAGTACCGATGCCGTATTCGTAGTGGGTTTCGCCGTCCATCGTGGTCACGCTGTCGTAGGCGCCACCTTTGTAGTGAGTACCATCGATACCCCAGCCGCGAGCCTGGTAGATATTGAATTTCAGACCGGGCACGCCGTATTCAGCCATGTTGAGGCCGTAGGCGATCTGGAATGATTTCTCGTTCGGGCCGTTGAAGTCCGACAGCAGGGAGTTGGCCAGGTAAATGCCGTTGGTTTCGTGCAGGTAGTCGAAGTACTCGTTACCGTTCACTTCCTGGTACGAGAAAGTCAGGCTGTGGGCCTGGTGGGTCAGACCGAGTGACAGGGAGTACGTGTCGTTGTCGATTTCGCCCAGCAGTTTTTTGCCTTCATCGACGGTTTTGTAGTAGTTCAGGCCAGTAGTCAGGCTCAGTACCGAGCTGTCACCCAATACATGGCTGGCGCCGAAATAGTACTGGTTCCACAGGTCTTCGGCCTGGGTGCCCCACAGACTGGTGGTCAGGCTCGCGAACGGCTGGTAAGTGATACCAGCGGTGTTCACGTGATCGGCTTCGATGACAGTGTCGGCGTATTCGGAGCGGAACTTACGCTGGCTCTCTTCGGTACGCGGTGAGTTGCGATCGAAGGTGCCGAGGTCGAACGACAGGTTCTCCAATTCTTCACTGTGCAGGCTGACACCCTGGAAGCTCGAAGGCAGTGCACGGTTGCCGATTACATCGACCTGCGGGCTGCTGAAGTTTTGACGACCGGCGGTCAGGGTGGTGTTGGATACACGCGCCTTGACGTTGGCCAGGCCCAGTTTGCTCCACTGACCCTGGGCGTCGCCGCCGTCTTTGGTCAGGGTACGGTTGTTGCCAAGGCCGCCAACACCATTCAGTGGTGCGCCACCGTTAGCAGACGCAAGGTCTTTACGGTCACGGTCCAGGGCGATGGCGTTGTAAGCCGCGACTTCAGTGCTGAAGCCGACAGTACCCTCGGTGAAGCCCGAGTTGTACTTGAGGATGGTGCCTTGGACCCAGTTGATACGACGATCCGTTTCGGTCGATACACCGTTTTTGTTGTACTTGAAATGGGCGCCACGCTTCAGTTGCTCGTTCGCATACCAGTTACGCGTGCTCCCGGTGATCGATTGGCCTTCGACAAAGCCAGTGGCTTCACTCTGAGCGCTTTTCTCTTTCACGGTAACCGGGGTGTACGCCTGGCTCTGGGTTTCTGCGTACGCCGAGGCGGTTACGCTGCTGATGGCCAAGGCCAATAACGCGGTGCTGCTCAGTTTCATGGGGTGACGCTCCTTTCTTTCTTTTTTTAATGCCGGTCTTATTGGGTGATCCGGCTATTTGGTTTGGAACTCATTCAAGGCATCGCAAACGTTTGCTGTAGGCCGGATTGACGAATTACGGCAATACGCTTGCGTGAGGGCGGAATCCGCCCCCAGCGTTTCTGGCTAATCGGTTATTTTTCTATGCTGACGCCCGAGAACACGTTACGACCGAAAGGACTGACCTTGAATCCTTCGATTTTGGCGCTCAACGGCTGGTTAACCGTCGAGTGGGCGACTGGCGTAATCGGCACCTGCTGCTTGAGGTACTGCTGCGCCTGTTTGTAGAGCACGGTGCGCTGGTCGCGGTCGGTGACGACCTTGGCCTGCTTGATCAGCTTGTCGTAAGCCGGATCACACCACATGGAGTAGTTGTTGCCGCCAATGGCGTCGCAGCTGTAAAGCGTGCCGAGCCAGTTGTCCGGGTCCCCGTTGTCACCGGTCCAGCCGATCAGGCTGACGTCGTGCTCGCCATTCTTGGTGCGCTTGATGTACTCGCCCCATTCGTAGCTGACGATCTTCACTTTGAGCCCGATCTTCGCCCAATCAGCCTGGAGCATTTCGGCCATCAATTTGGCGTTCGGGTTGTAAGGGCGCTGAACGGGCATCGCCCACAAAGTGATTTCCGTGCCTTCCTTCACGCCGGCAGCCTTGAGCAGTTCCTTGGCTTTTTCCGGGTTGTAGGCGGCGTCTTTAATGGTCTCGTCGTAGGACCATTGGGTCGGTGGCATGGCGTTGACCGCCAGNTGACCGGCACCTTGATAGACGGCGTTGAGAATCCCTTGCTTGTTCACCGCCATGTCCAGCGCCTGGCGCACTTCGAGCTGGTCGAAAGGCTTGTGGCGTACGTTGTAGGCGATGTAACCCAGGTTGAAACCGGGCTTCTCGATGAGCTTGAGTGTCGGGTCGTTTTTCAGCGCAGTCACGTCGGCAGGGCGCGGGTGCAGGGTGATCTGGCACTCGTTGGCCTTGAGCTTCTGCACCCGCACCGAGGCGTCGGTGTTGATGGCGAAAATCAGGTTCTCGAGCTTGACCCGACTCGGGTCCCAGTACTGCTTGTTGCCGGTGTAACGGATGTTGGAATCTTTCTGGTAGCTCTTGAATACGAACGGCCCGGTGCCGATCGGCTTCTGATTAATGTCGCTTGGCTTGCCTTCGGCCAGCAGTTTGTCGGCGTACTCGGCGGACAGGATGGCGGCGAAGCTCATGGCGATGTTCTGGATGAACGCGGCGTCCACGCTGTTGAGCGTCATGACCACGGTCAGCGGCCCGGTCTTCTCGACCTTGGCGATGTTCTTGTTCAGGCTCATTCCGTTGAANTACGGGAANTCGGTCGGNTANGCCTTACGGAAAGGTTGCTGTGGATCGAGCATGCGATTGAACGTGAACAGCACGTCATCGGCGTTGAAATCACGGGTCGGCGTGAAGTATTTGGTTGTGTGAAATTTCACCCCTTCGCGCAGGTGAAAAGTGTANTTGAGACCGTCCTCGGAAATATCCCAGCGAGTGGCCAGGCCTGGTACGACGTTGGTGGNGCCTTTTTCGAACTCTGCCAGTCGGTTGTACAACGGCTCGGCGGCGTCGTTATCGGTCGCGGTCGTGTACTGCGCGGTGTCGAAGCCAGCCGGGCTGCCTTCGGAGCAGAACACCAGGCTGTTATTGGCGGCCTGGCTGATGGAAGTGGCGGCCAACAGGCCGGTGCCCAGCAATGCGGATAAAACCAAGGTATGGCGCATGACGCTCCCTTTTCTCGTTCTCTAAGTGTTTTCAATGACCCGCCGCCTCGTCCGGGGACGTGGAGGCATCACTGATCTCAAGCCATGACAGGCAGCAATAACCGAAAGCCCACGCACGAACGGGTCAGATCCCGACGGTAGGAGCCGTGGGTCTGGCAGTAAATACGTAGAGTCCTAAAGACTCGTAGGAAATGGCAACGCGTCCGACGCCGCTGCTGTAATACTCAGCGGAATTGGATGTAGGTGGTTTCCTACTTTCTCGGCAGATAAAGCAACGGCGACGTCAAAACGTCGCCGTTGCAAAACCTTATTTGCTGACGCTGACGCCGTAGAAGGAGTTCAAGCCAAACGGGCTGATCTTGAAGTCCTGCACGCTGTCGCGCATGGGTTGGAACACCGTCGAGTGAGCGATAGGTGTCATTGGAACGGCATCTTTGAGGACGTGTTGCGCCTGTTTATACAGTTCGGTGCGCTTGGACTGATCGGTCGTGCGCTTGGCTTCTTTCACGATGCCGTCAAACTTCTTGTCGCACCACTTGGAGAAGTTGTTGCCTTGCAGCGAATCGCAGCCGAACAGCACGTTCAGCCAGTTGTCCGGGTCACCGTTGTCGCCGCTCCAGCCAATCAGCATCGCGCCGTTTTCGCCGCCTTTGGAGCGCTTGATGTACTCGCCCCACTCGTAGGTCACGATCTTGGCTTTGATACCGATCTTGGCCCAGTCGGACTGCAGCATTTCAGCCATCAGTTTGGCGTTCGGGTTGTACGGACGTTGTACCGGCATCGCCCACAGGTTGATCTCGGTGCCTTCCTTGATGCCGGCTTCCTTGAGCAGCTCTTTGGCTTTCTCAGGGTTGTACGGCGCATCCTTGATGGTGGTGTCGTAAGACCACTGGGTCGGCGGCATGGCGTTGACGGCCAGTTGACCTGCACCCTGGTAAACCGAGTCGATGATCTGCTGCTTGTTGACGGCCATGTCCAGCGCTTGACGCACTTTCAGTTGGGCCATCGGGTTCGGCTGATCGCTGCCCTTGATCTTGTCCATCACGTTGTAGGCGATGTAACCCAGGTTGAAACCAGCCTGGTTAGGCACTTTCAGAGTCTTGTCTTCTTGCAGCGCCTTCAGGTCGGCCGGACGTGGGAACAGAGTGATCTGGCACTCGTTCTTCTTCAGCTTCTGGATACGCACCGACGGGTCGGTGGTGATGGCGAAGATCAGGTTGTCGATCTTGACGTCGTCAGGCTTCCAGTAGTCCTTGTTCCCGGTGTAGCGGATGTTGGAGTCTTTCTGGTAGCTCTTGAACACGAACGGACCCGTGCCGACCGGCTTCTGGTTGATGTCGGCGGCTTTGCCTTCTTTCAGCAGCTGCGCGGCGTACTCGGCGGACTGGACGGACGCGAANCTCATGGCCATGTTCTGGATGAACGCGGCGTCGACTTCTTTCAGGGTGAACTTGACAGTTTTGTCGTCGACTTTATCGATCTTGGTGATGTTGGTGTCCATCCCCATGTCGGTGAAGTACGGGAATTCGGTCGGGTACGCCTTACGGAACGGATCATCCTTGTTAATCATGCGATTAAAGGTGAACAGCACGTCGTCGGCGTTGAACTCACGAGTCGGCTTGAAGTACGGGGTGGTGTGGAACTTCACGCCGTCGCGCAGGTGGAAGGTGTAAGTCAGGCCATCATCGGAGATGTCCCATTTGGTCGCCAAACCAGGAATAACGGCGGTGCCGCCGCGCTCGAACTGAGTCAGGCGGTTGAACATGGTTTCTGCAGAGGCGTCGAAGTCGGTTCCGGTGGTGTACTGACCAGGATCAAAACCGGCCGGGCTCCCTTCGGAGCAAAACACCAGGTTAGTCGCCGCTTGGGCGAAAGGTGCGCTGGCTAACAAGCNTGCGCCGACTAAAAACGGAATGACCGCGTGTTTAAGCATGGTGGCCTCATGATTTGTTGTCATTTTTGGAATTAGAGGACGACCTCGTGAGTCGACCTGCGGATACTTATGCAGGGGCCATACCCAATGCAAGATCCGGAGCGACCACAGGCGTTAAACAGTGGCACGAACGTACCTTAATGTCGCATTTGTATAAATTCGCGCGCATTTGACCGTTTGCGCAGGTTTTTTTCAGTGCAAATCGCGCACCTGTGCGGTGCGATCTGGACGTTTTGCGCACTCGATTGGAGCGCGGTGTTACTTATTTATACCCATCATTGAGGGGTGTGAATGGGGAGTGCGGGCGTGAATGAGATTGAGTTCTGGTTTGGTGGCCAGGTGGTTGTTGTTTAAAGGGTTGTTGTGTCTGTGGGGNCAGATTGTTTCGTTACTGTTTGTCAGTGGACATCTGTGGGGGATGCCTGGCTTCGGGATTTGGTGGGGGGGCTTGGGGGGTGTTGGTAGTACCGGGGGGTGCAACCTTTGCTGCTTGCGGTAGCGCTTTTGGTTTTTTCCAAATGTTGAGCCCGTAACGAGCATTTTCTGACCCGATTGATCGTTCCCGCGTTCCGGTTTTTGGTTTTGGTCGGGCATAAAAAAACGGCGATCACTTCGGTGATCGCCGTTTTTGTGTATGGGTTATCGAATCAAGGCATCAACACTTCAATCGAACCATCCGCCGTCATGCTGACCTGNCTNGTNCCAGCTTCGACTTCCGGCGTCACCGGCGCACTGTCCATGCTCGCCGCTTTCATCATCATTGGCGCGCGCATGTACGGTTGTGGATAACCGTTGCTGTTCAGGTTCAGGTTGACGATTTTGTAACCCTTGCCGCCCANCGCGTCGGTGGCCAGTTGCGCACGGGCCTTGAAGGCAGTCACGGCGTCTTTGAGCAGCGCATCTTCGCTGGCCTTGCGGGTTGGGGTGGCGATGGCGAAGTCCATGCCACCCATTTTCAGGTCGGTGAGCAGTTCGCCGGTCAGTTTCGACAGCGCCGCAAAGTCGGAGCTTTCCAGGCGCAGTTCGGCGCGTTCGCGCCAGCCGGTGATTTTCTGGCCCTTGGTATCGTAGATCGGGTAACTGTTGCGGCTGCCCTGGCGCAGGGTGACTTCCTTGACCTGTTTGGCCTGGGCCAGCGCTTTGTTCATGGTGGTGCTGACGTCGGCGGCGAGTTTGGCCGGGTCGGTGTTTTGCTCTTCTGTATAGAGGGTCACGATCATCAGGTCGCGGGCCACTTCCTGACTGACTTCGGCNCGCAGGGCGATCTGGTTGTANTGNAGNTCGTCGGTAGCCAGGGCCGGGAGGCTGGCGACGGTGCCAACACTAAGGGCAAGAAGAGCGGCGCTGCGGCGGAATGTGTGCATGAAAGCTCCTTGGGCGATGCGCAGGGGTAATGTCCGNGCCTGCGTGAAACCATCAGACTCTAGCTTTAATGATCCGGTTCGCACAGTTACAACTTCTATACAGATCGATCACAGGTGACCCTGTGGTGAGGGGATTTATCGGAACGCCGCACCGCCCCGTTCGGCTGCGAAGCAGTCGTAAATATCGCCCTGAAGTAGGCAGGCAGGATTCGGTTGTGAATTTTGGGGCGGCTTCGCCACCCAACGGGGATAAATCCCCTCGCCACAAAGACCTTCAGCCATTCACAAGTGTGGCGGTTTGCCGCACTTTTGCCTGTCAGCNCCCGTGCTTGGTTATACTCCGTGCGATCCGCCTGGAGCGCTCATCAGGAGAGCTCATGCTCGCCCCCGTTCAAATCACTTCCGCAACTCGCCAGAATCTCTGGCGGCTGAC
>Ga0065714_10002811_pt1 | contig 14679 bp, 9 predicted proteins | sample MisRhiReplicate2_FD_59101 | JGI IMG/M metagenome (GOLD analysis project Ga0065714, IMG submission 59101) | Miscanthus rhizosphere microbial communities from Kellogg Biological Station, MSU, sample Rhizosphere Soil Replicate 2: eDNA_1 v2... | ecosystem: Host-associated > Plants > Roots >...
AAGTGTAACCTTTAAATTATGCTGCTGATGATCATCAAGCTGAACACGCATCATGTTCCTGCTCTGTTGATTTACGTCAATAATTCCTACTTTGATCATTTCGTACCTCCGTTAGTTCCGTATCATTTGGTTATATTTAAATATAACCAAAATAAAACAGTAGCAATGCATGATATTTTTTAAGTGCTTTTTCTGGCTGCTCGCTCATGTATCGGTAGGACTGACCGAGAGAAAGAATGGTCAAGATAATTCCCCCAATGAAAATTTTAATGAAGGATATTCGAATTATTTTAAATGTCCTTTCCAGCCTAAATTACGTCTCCCCCAATTTCCAGAAACACAATCCTAATCCCTGTAAAATAAAATTTGCAAATACGAAAGTAATTTTCTAGTATTGTGTAATAGACCAGATTAGACTAGATGAGCTTATTCCTTATTTGCTTCCCAAAGCAGAAGCAGGTAATTAATATCCCGTGTTTGCAGTGTAAAGCCTTTTCCTGGACATTTTATAATAAAGAGAATTGTAAATAAACACGAATGATATACTCCAAATTTCATACATCATGATTTTATCTCGATATAGATTGATCTTTTTGGCATCTGTATTTTCCGGATTTCCCTTTGCATCTGCGCAGGTTGTACCTGTTGATTTTACTTCCTCTGATAGAGACCTGGAACGTTCATTTAACTGGGCCAAAGAAACGGCACTACACTATAAGGGAATGGATACCGATCCGGTTGGCCCATGGTATGAAGCGGCGCTCCCTTCACGATATGCATTTTGTATGCGCGATGCAGCACATCAGAGTATGGGGGCCGAAATACTGGGAATGAGTAAGGAAAATCTGAACATGTTTACCTTGTTTGCCAAGAATATTTCCTCAGCTAAAAATTGGTGCTCCTACTGGGAAATCAACAAATTTGGGAAGCCCGCCCCGGAAGATTACAGGAATGATAAAGAATTCTGGTACAATTTACCCGCCAATTTTGACGTACTTTTTGCAACCTGGCGCCTATACAACTGGACAGCAAACAAATATTACATCAATGATCCATCTTTTGTACATTTTCAGGAAAAAACTGTTAAAGAATACATTGACACCTGGATACTCTCTGCCGATTCCCTCTTAAAAAGGCCCGCACATCTTCATGCCCCGATTCCATACCATAAGCAGGATTATTTTCACAGTTGTCGTGGGCTACCTTCCTATTCTGAAGGAATACCGAATATGAGAACAGGAGTTGATCTCGTAGCTGCACTCTATCGTGGATTGCAAACCTATTCCGACATCCTGGCAGCCAAAGGATTGTATGGGCAAGCCAAATTGTATAATCAAAAAGCTGAACGCTACCGGCTGCGATTAGAGACTGATTGGTGGAATAACAACCAGGGTCAGTATTACCTCTATTACAGCAGTGACGGCCGATTCGTAAACGATGAACCTGTCCCTTATTTACTTTGGTTCGAAGCCTTGAAAGATACCACCAGAATCAAGCGCCATATGGCACAAATTGCTTCCACAAGGAGTAATGTAGAAACCACCTCCTATTTTCCATACCTGTTTTATAGGAACGGCGAATGGAATAAAGCGAGACAATACCTCCTTTATCTTTCAGACCCTGCTACTCCCAGAAGAGACTATCCCGAGGTTTCTTTTGGAGTAATCGATGGGATTGTACAAGGATTAATGGGCATTACTCCAGATGCTCAAACAAGCACGATCAGTACCCTATTTAGAAGCAACAACGACAGCTCAGCTACGATTAAGAATTTACCCGTGTTACAAACCACCCTCGATATTACCCATAGCAATGTCCACCAATCGGCGATATTTAATTCAGGAAGGAGGTTCTTTAAATGGAAAGCTATTTTCTCCGGAAATTATCCTCAGGCAACCATTAACGGTGTTGCTCAGGCCACAAAAAAAGAGACAAACGGTCAAGGCAAGGTGACCAGTTGGGTACTGGTAAATGTAAAACCTGGAATGCATGTAAAAGTTGATGCAGGGCCAAAATCCAATTTTAAAAGATAAAATACAGCATGAAAGCACTAAAAAAGAAAGCCATCCTGACTTCAATATTTTTCATTGTAAGTTTCCACATATATAGTCAGCAAACAACCCCAGCCGTACAAAAAGACAGATGGTCCATACAGCCGAATGGCAGCATCACCTGGCTGACAAGTGAAAGCTTGCCACATTCAGATCATATTGAAATGTCAGGTGAAAAGGTTTCTCTATGGCTTGATTATCGCGTTGATACTGCTGGTATCACGAGAATAATTCGCAAAGTGGTTTTCCCAACGTTCCGAATGCTACCGGATGAAACCAGAAGTCATATTACCTATACTTTCCAGGATAATGAATTGCCACAAATTTACATCAACAATAAGCTTCTGAAAACAGATGTCTCCAAAAGGGAACAAAGCGGAAACTATGCATTTGTTTCCAAAAGCATTAACCACTATGGGATTATGCGGATCATGGCTACAGCAGGAACATCAGAGGAAGTGAAAATTGAACGAAGCCTATTTCCCTCTGTAGATCAGCCGATGGCAATTGAGAAATTTGTTTTCAGCAATACCGGTCATAAACGGGTAACCGTGTCGATGGAGAAGTTAAACCGTGAAGTTACCACTGATACCTTAAAAAGCAAATCACAGCCACATACGGTAGTGATGAAAACCATAAATGAAGGTCACCGGGTTTTGGAACCGGGACAATCTACAGTTTTTTCGGTTTGCTATTTCGCTACAGATCATCCGGAAAAGCCCTTCCCTATCGATCCTGAGCTGGAAACAAAAAAAAGAGCTAAACGTATTGGCGAAATCCTGTCACCCCTACAGCTGGAAACACCGGATCCTATTTTAAACACAAGCTTTGCTTTTGCAAAAATACGGGCAACGGAAAGTATTTTTAAAACCAAACGTGGATACCTTCATGGTCCGGGAGGGCTGGAGTATTATGCCGCAATATGGGCAAACGATCAGGCTGAGTACATCAATCCTTACTTTGCTTTTTCCGGAGATAGCGTTGGCATTTTATCCGCTATAAACTGCTACCGGCTATTTGCCACGTATATGAATCCTGAATTCAGCCCCCTGCCTAGTTCCATCGTAGCAGAAGGAGATACGGTTTGGAAAGGTGCTGGTGACAGAGGAGACCAGGCCATGATTGCCTATGGCGCGTCCCGGTTTGCACTTGCCTATGGTAAAGCCGATTCGGCAAAAGTGTTATGGCCACTGATCAGCTGGTGCCTGGAATACAATAAAAGACACCTCAATGGCCAAGGCGTAGTCGAATCACAAAGCGATGAACTGGAAGGCAGATTCCCTTCAGGCAAAGCGAACCTGTCTACCAACTGTTTATACTATGACGCCCTTGTTTCGGCGGGGATGTTGGCCAGGCAATTGCACTTGCCTCAAAACCAGATCGATGACTACATCGGGCGTGCAGATCTGCTTAAGCGTAACATTGAGCAATATTTTGGGTCGAATGTAGCCGGTTTTGAAACCTACAAGTATTATGAAACCAATAATACCCTGCGTGCCTGGATCAGTATGCCCCTTGCCATGGGAATTTACGAACGGAGTAAGGGAACCATTGCGGCACTATTTTCACCGCAACTCTGGACCGCTGATGGTTTGGCAACTGAAGCCGGCAAGGAAACTTTTTGGGACAGGTCTACTTTATATGGGCTTCGTGGTGTATTGCAGGCCGGTGCAACCGACCAGGCTATGACCTTTCTTCAATATTACTCCCGCCGAAGATTATTGGGTGAGCACGTCCCTTATCCCGTTGAGGCCTACCCCGAAGGTAGCCAAAGACACCTTTCGGCGGAAAGTGGCTTGTATTGCAGGGTATTTACAGAGGGCTTATTTGGCATGAGGCCAACAGGATTCAAAAATTTTGACTGTACTCCCAGACTACCTAAAGACTGGAAGCAAATGACCCTTCGGAACATCCATGCATTTGACACCGTTTTCGATCTGAAAATCCAGCGGCTAAAGAATGGAAAAATTCTGGCCACAGTAACAAAAGCGAAAGGTACACAAACATACACGATCCCTGATGGGGGGACGGTTCAAATTAAACTATGAAAAACCTAAGCTAGCCATACCAGCATAAAGCAGGCTATCTGAGCACATTAAATCAAACAACTAACCAATTTTATAAACTTAACCAATTAAACGATGAACAGAAAGATACGAGAATAAAAAAGCAGTCGGGTAACCCTCTTGTAAAAGCCGGAAAGTGTTCCTAGCACTAACCGGCCGATGCCTGGGTTAACGTCAACCTATTGAGCAATCGACATCATTTTTTAACCCAAAGTTTTCAAAAGTATGAATTTAAAATCAAAAGCCAGGCTATTGCTATGGCCTTGCTTTCCCAAAACATTACTCGCGCTACCGCTTACTGCGCTGATTATTCCCGCAGTTTGCTGGAACGCAAACGCCAGTACCTCCATTAACAATCACCTGACCAGCGTACTGGAAATGCGCAACCCGGCACCAAATTTCCTGGAAAATATCATTAACATAAAGGGTAAGGTAACCGACGAAAAAGGGCTGCCATTACCCGGTGTAAGTATACGAATAAAGGGCGCTGCCAGTGGCACTACAACAGATAAAGATGGCAATTACATCATCAATATCCCCAACGATCAGACCATACTGGTATTCAGTTATGTTGGTTTTAACAATCACGAGCAGAAAGTCGGCAATTTAACCACGATCAATGTTATTTTGCAGAGCAAGAACTCCGACCTGACTGAGGTTGTGGTGGTAGGTTATGGCACGCAGAAAAAAACAAATGTGGTCGGTGCTGTTAGTACCGTAAAGGGCGAACAGCTACTTCAAAATGCCTCCCCTTCCGTGTCTAACTCCTTAGCCGGGCGTGTGCCTGGATTAATCATCAATAACCGTTCAGGTGAACCGGGCGCCGATGGCGCAAGCTTACTGATCAGAGGATTGAACTCCTTTGGCGGCGGCACCAGTCCCCTGATTGTAGTGGACGGGATACCTGACAGGGACCTGAATCGTCTTAATCCGGACGACATTGAAAATATTACGGTCTTAAAAGATGCCTCTGCAGCGATATACGGGGTGAGATCAGCCAATGGTGTCATCTTAATCACCACTAAAAGAGGCAAGACAGGTAAGGCTGCAATCCATTACGACGGATCCTACAGTATCCAGCAATTGACAAGATTTGCACATCGCGTGAATGCCTGGGAGTATATGACCTATTTTAATGAGCTCAACCTTAACCAGGGGAACACAGCTCCCTATGCGCAAAGTGAAATCGACAAATACAAAGCAGGCAATGATCCAAACTACACCAGTACAGACTGGATGGATGCAGTATTCAGAAAAAATGCGCCGCAGAACAGTCATTCACTTTCTGTACAGGGCGGCGGGGAGCAGGTAAAATATTATTTTTCTGCACAGACACTCGATCAGCAGAGTAACCTGAGGAACAGCGATCAGCGGTTTAAACAATTCAACATCCGCTCGAACATTGATGCCACGATTTCACCAAACCTAAAAGTTAATCTGGACATCGCCGCCCGCAAAGAAGACAAGAATAACCCTGTGGTTGCTTTGAGTCAAACTTTACATGAAGCAGTAAGCATGTATCCCTTTTTACCTGTATACTGGCCAAACGGTTCTGCAAATGCCGGTGTATCAAATGGCAGAAACCCGGCAATCATGACTTCTTCTGCACCGGGCTACGATCGCAGTAATTATTACACGGTAAATCCCACACTTGGATTTGACCTGAAATTACCTTATATCACTGAGGGTTTGTCCCTCAACGGTTATGCCGCCTTCGACTATAAATACGTAGAGCGAAAAACATTTCGTCAGCCTTGGGATGCCTATACCTATGATGCAACAACGCAAACTTATAGCAACCAGAGAAACAGTACCAGTATCCTGAGCCTGGCCCAGGATGCTCAATTGACAAATCAGAATACCTATTTTCTTAAAATGGCTTATGACCGTCAATTCGGTGACCATAGCATTAACGCATTTGCGGGGGTAGAACAAACCACAAGCAACTGGAATGATACCTATGCTTACCGGAGAGATTTGCTGAGCAACCAGCTTGACCAGCTTTTCACAGGAAGCGCTAAAGACCAGAACGCAACTGGCTCAGCCTCACAGGACGGACGGGAAAGTTATTTGGGAAGGATGGCTTATGCTTATAAGAACAAATACCTTGCTGAGGCTTCATTTCGTTACAATGGCTCTTTCAACTTCCCTGTTGACAAACGATGGGGTCTGTTCCCAGCCATATCTTTGGGTTGGAAAATTTCTGAAGAAGGCTTCTTCAAAGACAACATTAAAGGTATAGACCAATTGAAATTCCGGGCATCCTGGGGATTAATGGGTAATGACGCAGTAGCTCAGTACCTATATGTAACCCGATACCAGCTGGTAAACAATCCGGTCTATTATACCTATTTCGGTGAAAACTATACAGAAGTTAAAAACCTGTACCTTTCAGCAACACCTAACCCCAATATCACCTGGGAAAAACAGGATACCAGAAACATCGGCTTTGATGCCGCCTTCCTGTCCAGCAGATTGAACATTAGTTTTGATGCGTTCCGTTTTTTGAGGAGAGACATCCTGGCACAACGGAATGCTTCGGTTCCCCAATATACCGGATTGTCACTTCCACCGGAAAATATTGGCAAATCGCTCAATCAGGGTGTCGACTTTTCCGTCAACTACAATGAAACCAGAAATGCTTTCCAATATACGATCGGAGCCAATTTCACCTATGCCAAGAGTAAGATCATTTTCCGAGATGAATCACCTAACATCCCTGAATGGCAAAAATCCACCGGTTATGCAATTGACTCTTGGTTAGTCTATCAGACAAAAGGCATCTATCATACGCAGACTGAAGTAGATGGTTCCCCTCATATGTCCGGCGCTAAACCTGGTGACCTTTGGATAACTGACAAAAGCGGAGACGGAAGCATTACTAGTGATGATAAGGTTCGCATTCCGGAATCAGCTACACCAAAGATCATGTATGGAATTTTGATGGGCGCGCAGTACAAAGGCTTTGCCCTTAATATGGTATGGTCAGGACAAGCGATGGCCAAACAAATGATATTGCCGCAGTCGCAAGGTTCTCTGGTCGCTCCGCCTCACTATTTGTATGATGGTCGCTGGACTGCTGAGAACCCCAATGCAGCCTATCCAAGGGCCTTTAATTCTACCGATTCCAGGAACTCCATACCTGCTGATTTCTGGTTGCGCAATGCAGCATTTATACGTTTAAAGACCGTTGAACTGTCTTACACCTTGCCTGCAACCACATTTCANAAATATGGCATAGGTGCGGTNAAAGTATTCGCTGGNGCCACCAATCTGTTNTCATTTGACAAAATGAAGCAATATGGNGTTGANCCCGAGACCAACAATACCACAGGCATCAACTATCCCCAAACCCGGATTTTCAGGTTCGGTTTAAATGTTAATTTATAAGAAACGACATATATGAAAAATAAAATACTCATCTGTTGTTATATCCTATGCGTTATAATGACTTCCTGCAAGAAGGATGTCTTAAATAAAACACCACTTGATTCTTATACCGATCAATCTGTGTGGAACGATTTAAGTCTTGCAGAGGCTTTCACCAATAACCTTTACAATGTTTTACCCAATGCGGAACACAACTGGAACAATTCCACAAATAGAACATGGGCATTATCTTCCGCTTGTGATGAGGCTTATAATAAGTTTAACGACTACAATGCCACTGTGATGAACTCAGGCTCGCTCACACCCGATAACCTAGACATATTTGACATCTGGGCGCCCACCTATGGCATCATCCAGAACTGCAATATTTTCTTATCGAAAATTGATCAGGTACCGGGCGACCAGGCACAACGTGACAGGTTAAAGGGCGAGGTAACTTATTTAAGAGCCTATGCCTATTTTAAACTGATCAGAGATTACGGTGGCGTTCCGCTGGTTAAGCAACCCTTTGATCTGAACAGTAACTTTGAAATGAGCCGCAGTAGCTATGATGAGTGTTCAGCCTTCGTTTCTGATGAGTTGGACAAAGCCGCAGAATTGCTGAAAAATGGTACAACGACTTATGGAAGAGTGACAAAGGCAGCAGCGCTTGCCCTAAAATCTACGGTCTTACTCTATGCTGCCAGTCCACAATGGAACCCAACAAATGATCAGGCGAAATGGACAAAAGCTTCCAATGCAGCGAAAGCGGTAATCGACCTGGGTACATTTAACCTGTTTACAGGGAAGTATCCTGATCTTTTTACCACTAAAAATTCAGAATTGATTATGGTGAGGTTGACCAACAAGCAGTACATGTGGGACGCATTCCAGGGAGTAGAAATGTTTTTATCCCCAAGTGGATTCCACGGATGGGCTTCATTTGCCCCTAGCCAAAACCTGGTGAATGCTTTTGGAACCGCAGATGGAAAAGAAATCACTGATCCTGGCTCAGGCTATAATCCACAACAACCCTATGCCAACCGTGATCCCCGCTTCTATCAGGATATTGTTTATGATGGAAGACCGTATGGGAAGCCGGAATTCTGCAAAGACCGATATGATGTGGGTAGCACCAATGCTGCTGAGTTTTATGAAGGAGGATTGGATTCTCCACAGGGCTGGGACAAATGGAACAATAGTGTAACCCGTTATACCTTCAGGAAATACTGCGATACCACCTTTAACTTCAACAATGAAACCCAGACCAATAAGTTCTGGGTGATTAGTCGCCTGAGTGAGATCTACCTGAATTATGCTGAAGCTCAGTTTTACCTTGGAAACAATGCTAAAGCGATCGAGTATTTAGACCTGATCAGAGAAAGAGCCGGTATCACAAATAAACTTCCTAATTCCCTGGCAGGTGCAGCCCTTGAAAATAGAATCAGGAATGAAAGACAGGTTGAATTGTGCCTGGAAGGACACCGTTATTATGATGTTCGCAGATGGAAGATTGCCAGTGTAACCGAGAATAAGCCATTGATGGGTGTAATCATCACAAAAAACAGCAATGGCAGTAAAACTTACAATTATACCCAAGTGCAAACCAGGGTGTTTAAGCCTGAGCATTACCTGTTACCTATCCCCAAAAGTGAAATTAACCGGACCAAGCTGGCTCAGAATCCAGACTATCCAAATTAAAAAAAAGAGAATGATCCGCCTTGCGGGTCATTCTTTTTTCTAATTTTAGTGACTATTCTCTATCCTACCCCTTATGATTACCATTTTTGAAAAGATTCAGGAACTCGAAGAAATACCATCTTACTCTAAACATGAACAGTTTGTTCAGGGTATCATCAATGCGATAGATGAAAAAATCATCTCTAAAGGAACGCCGCTCCCATCTATAAACGTGCTGATCAAAAAACTTGGCTTTGCAAGGGAAACGATTATGAAAGGCTACAGAGAATTGATCAGTCGGGGCATTGTGGAATCAAAAAACAGATTGGGTTATTTTGTTGCAAATGACGACACTGAACAAAGTCTGAAGGTGGCATTGCTGATGTACCTGATCGATTCCTTTCAGGAACAGTTCTATAGAAACTTTCGAAATGAGTTAGGCCCCAATGTGCATATCGACGTATTTTTTCATCATGGCAACATCACCGTTTTTGAAACCATGCTGGATATGATTAAAGGAAAATATGGCATGTATGTAATCTCGCCAATTCCTCATCCTAAAACAAAACACCTACTGGAGGCGCTACCCAGCAACAAATTTGTCATGTTCGACCGATACGAGCCACTTAGTGCTGAGTTTAACTACATTACCCAGGAATTTGAGCAATCCACCTACAGGATACTGGCAGAACTGGCAGAAACGATCAAAAAATTTGATGAAATGATCCTTTTTCATGTACCAGGTTCCCTGGATCCTATCGAAATTATTAAATCCTTTAAAAAATTCAGCAAAGATTTTAAAGTAAATACTCGGATACTCAATGAATACAAGCCAGGTAGTGTCGAAAAAGGGAAAGTGTATTTTACACTGGACAACTCCGAGATATGGAAGATCATGAAGGACTGCGAAATAAAGCAACTGGAACTTGGCAAAGACGTAGGTATCTTATCCCATAACGATGAAATTGTTAAAGAAATCATTGGTGGAGGCCTCACAACCTATTCTGCAGATTTCTCACTAATGGGTAAAAAAGTAGCGCATGCAGTATTGAAAAAAGAGAAAGTGCAGGAAATTATTCCTACCCTGTTGATCAGAAGAAAATCGTTATAGCCCACTCAAATGAACACCACTGCCTTGCTCACCTTTATTATCGTCACTTTTCTGGTAGGGGTAATTTCGTGGTTTAAAACGCGAAGGCACAAAATCACCACTTCGGCAGGTCTTTTTCTGGCTAACCGCACACTAAGCTTTACTGCCGTAGGTTGCGCATTATTTTTCACCAACATCAGTGCAGCAGAGTTTGTCGGCAGCAGCGAATCTGTTTACGTGAATAACATGACCGTAATGGCCTGGGGAATCAGCTCTGTATTTGCCATGCTTGTGGTGTCCGAATTTGTCATCCCTGTTTACCTAAAGGGAGCAATGTCCACCACTCCTGATTTTTTGGAAAGCAGGTATGATCCGGGAACCAAGAAACTGGTTTCCTTTTTGTTTTTGATCAGCTACATGGTCAATCTGCTACCCATCGTACTCTATAGTGGCGCGGTTGCATTGAATGGTCTGTTTCATTTTTCGGATATCTGGAACATTAGTTATGAAAGCAGCATCTGGATACTGGTTTGGTGTATAGGTCTTGTCGGCAGTCTTTATTCTATTCTGGGCGGATTAAAGGCCATTGTAATCTCTGATCTTGTTTTAGGAATCTGCATGTTTACCGGTGCACTGCTGCTGGCTTACTTTGGATTAAGCCGTGTGGGCAATGGAAATTTTCAGCAAGGGATACATACTATTCTGTCCTCCAAGACAGAACATTTCAATGCTATAGGAACAGCTGAAGATGCGGTGCCATTTTCAACGATCTTTACCGGCATGATCTTAATGAACCTTTTCTACTGGGGTACTGAACAGGTGATTGTACAGCAGGCACTTGCCTCGTCGGATCTGAAAACCAGTCAGAAAGGCATAGCCCTTGCCTGCGCAGGAAAACTCCTTGGCCCATTGCTATTCATATTACCCGGAATTATTGCGGTTCACCTGTACAGTAGCGTGCAGAACACGACCGAAGTATTTTCCAGGGTCGTAAGTGATGTATCTCCCCCGGCACTGACCGGCTTTATTGCGGCAGTTATCTTTGGTGCGGCAATCACCTCCTTTTCTCCGGGCTTAAATAGTGCCAGCACACTGTTTATATTGAACCTTTACAAACCTTTTAAAGAAAAAAATGGAGTAGCAGTTACAGAGGCAAACCTGCTGAGAAGTTCCAAAAGATTTGAAATGTTTGCTTCTTTACTTGCCATGTTTATTGCCCCACTGATTATTTTCTCTAATGACAGTTTTTATACCTTTATGCAGAAGATCAATGCCGCTTTCAGCATCCCGATCTTTACCATTATGTTTGTTGGCTTTGTAACCAAAAGAGTCCCCCCCATTGCCGCTAAGATAGGACTCACATTTTGTCTCATTGGTTATATTCTGACACAAATTGTTTTTGATACCGGCATTCATTTTCTACATATCCTGGCTATACTTTTTGTATCGACAACTGCAATTATGCTCCTCATTGGAAGACTTCATCCAATGCCAACAGCCTACGTAGCCCAAAACAAACAGCTGGTAGATTTAAAACCCTGGAAAAACCGACACTGGATCAACGGGCTGCTACTACTGATCATGATCATTCTGTTTTTGGTATTTTCTAAAATAGGTATTGCAAAAATTTAATAAAATTATAGATGCCCAACCAGCATAGTGTTTAGATAAACACAGACAATCCAACCCTAACCTAAAGACTTTAAACATGATTAAAAAATATATTTATGCTATCTTTCTAATCACAATGATTTACCAGACAAGTATGGCACAAAAGCAAATTCTAATCGAAACCAGGAATAATTCTCTTGTACTGTCTAGCGATACAGACGGGAGCCTAATTTCAAGGTATTTTGGAAAAAAAATTGCCTATGCAACTGAATACGGGGTCATCCCTACTCTTGATAAGTATACACCCGGATCAGATGACTTGTATAATAAACGAGAAGCTTATGTAGCCTCGGGCTCTATTAATTTATTAGAACCAGCTTTAAGCGTTACCCACGCTGATGGCAATAAATCTACCGTATTGATCTTTCAAAGTTTCAAGGAAACAGTAATCGATGATAACCGAAAGTTAACAGCTATCGTCCTGAAAGACCCCAAATACAACTTCGAGGTAACCTTAAACTACCTTGCCTATTTCGATGAAGATGTTATAGAACAATGGGCCGAAATTCTACATCAGGAGAATGGTGATATCGTGTTAAACAAATACGCCTCAGCTAATCTTACATTAAGCGGAAAAAAGTTCTACCTAAAAAATCAATACAGCAGCGCTATGCGGGAAATGAGGTCTGAAGAACAGCAATTGCTGCATGGACTTAGAACACTCGATTCAAAACTCGGCACACGTACCAATCTTTTGCATTCATCATCCTTCATGATCTCCATTGACTGCCCTTCAGCAGAAGATACCGGAGACATTATCGCCGGATCATTGGAATGGACTGGTAACTTCAAGTTGGATTTCGAAACTTTTGATGACTATTACCTTAGGATTGCTGCCGGAATAAACAATTTTTCATCAAATTACACCCTTAAATCTGGGGAGAACTTTGTAACACCACGATTTGTTTACACCTACTCCAGCTACGGAACAGGATTGGCGAGCAGAAATCTTCAAAACTGGGCCAGGAAATATCAATTGCGGGAGGGAACAAGTGATCGGTCTACCCTATTAAACAACTGGGAAACCACCTATTTTGACTTTAACGACGAAAAGCTGAAAAATCTGATTCAGGACACCAAAAACCTCGGAGTAGATGTTTTTCTATTAGATGACGGCTGGTTCGGGAATAAATACCCTAGAAATGGACCAGATGCGGGTTTAGGAGATTGGCAATTCAACAAACAAAAATTGAAGAACGGCATAAGTGCTATAGGCAAAGAGGCCACTACCAGCGGCGTAAAGTTTGGCATCTGGCTCGAACCTGAAATGGTGAATCCAAAAAGTGAATTGTATGAGAAACATCCCGATTGGATTATCAGGCAACCAAAAAGGAAAGAATACTATATGAGAAACCAATTGGTATTAGACCTAACGAACAGGGACGTACAAGACTATATCTTTAATGTTGTCGATGAAACGTTTGTCCAGGTTGCAGATCTAGCCTTCATCAAATGGGATTGTAATTCATTGATTTATAATGCTAACTCCCCTACACTAAAAAATCAAGACCATTTTTATATCGAATATGTACGGGGATTAAACAGCATCTTAGAAAGGATAAGAAAAAAGTACCCAAAAGTCCCAATGATGTTATGTGCCGGAGGCGGTTCACGGGTAGATTATGCGGCACTTAAATATTTTACAGAATTTTGGCCCAGTGATAACACCAACCCTTTCGACAGAATATTTATCCAGTGGGAATATTCTTATTACTTTCCCTCAATTGCGGTTGACAATCATGTTACTGATATGGGTATACAGCCGATTAAATTTAAAACCGATATTGCCATGATGGGTAAGTTAGGCTATGATGTAAAAGTCCATGAGTTATCTAAATCAGATCTTTTGTTTAGTCAAAATGCAGTAAAAACTTATAATGATTTCAAGGATATTGTTTGGCATGGACAACAATATCGGTTACAAGATCCCTATCAAAATGATGTGGCCTCAATTTCCTATGTTAGTGAGGCTAAAGATCGTGCAGTTGTATTCAACTACTTTATGGCGACAAGAAATGCAACTAAGCAGGCGCTTCCTATCACCCTAAAAGGTTTACAAGGAGACAAGAGATACAGAATAACAGAAATCAATCTCTACCCTGGCACCAAATCTCCAATAGATAGTTCAAAGATTTATTCTGGTGATTTTTTGATGAACATTGGTTTCAATCCTGAAGTAAGCAACCGCAGAACAAGCGTCGTAATTATGGTTACAGCCATTTGAGTATGAATACAACCTGGCTTGTAATACTGACAGGAGAAATAATACTCGAGGGAGATCATTCTTCGTTTGTATAACGAGTTCCTCCTAACTTATTTGAAACCGACCATAAAAGCAGGCACACCATGTGTGTAACTGCTTTTATGGTATTAATTTCTAAACCACCTGGTGTTAATTTAGAATTAAATTCTCTTAAGTTAAGAAGATGACAACATTATTTAGTAAATCTTTTCCTCTATCTAGTTTTTAAACAATTCAGGGAATATCATCAAAAATCTATTGTACCTCAATTAACTATTAGATAAACGTAAATGATTGGCCAATAAAAAAGCTCGGGCCGGGCGAGCCTTTGGGCAATATGAACTCTATTACAAACAGCTCCCCGGGGACTATACCTGCTAAATTATTTCATGATCTCCGATGAAGAAGTAAGCGAAAAATCTGCATGTTGCCATGCTTCGTCCAAAGCCATTTTTATTTTTTCTGCCTGGTTGTTTTTGTTTTGTTTTAACAGCGATTGGTATAATCCTA
>Ga0065714_10064972_pt1 | contig 14658 bp, 16 predicted proteins | sample MisRhiReplicate2_FD_59101 | JGI IMG/M metagenome (GOLD analysis project Ga0065714, IMG submission 59101) | Miscanthus rhizosphere microbial communities from Kellogg Biological Station, MSU, sample Rhizosphere Soil Replicate 2: eDNA_1 v2... | ecosystem: Host-associated > Plants > Roots >...
GATCTAAACCAAGGATCTTCTATTAAACTGTCCCTTTCTGACATACCAAAATACCCTGTATACAAAAAAAGCAGTCTTTTCAGACTGCTTTTCAAAAACTTGGGGTGGAAAGACTTGCTCTTGTCAACGGATTTTATGTACGATTTAACGCGCTTAGCAAACATGAGAGGGAAAATGATGGAGATCGACCCTCAACTTCCTGTTACAAGTTTAGCTACATAAACATGATTTTTCCGCATGCATTTATTTCTATTAATTTTATCTCTAGTAGTGACCTTTAAAAGATCACTACTAGAGATTTTTCAATCAAAACTTATCTAGTAGGGATGTATGAGTATTTGGTTAAATCACGATAAATGAATCGCTATTCTGAACCTTTTGGCCGTTCGGATAGTATAACGACCAGCTCTTTCTCCAGGTCATTTCGATTAGCCAGGCTGTTCGTCAGAATCACCAAACCCGCATTGAGTCGCGGGAAACAATCCAGTGAACTGCGAGAACCGCCTGTACCGCCGCCATGCTCCAATATACGATATCCCTTTGGGCTGCTGTGGATAAACCAATTCAAGGCCATCCCCTCCTGATCGGTACCGAAAGTTCTTTGATGGGAAAGCTTAATAGCCGGATTTGCCTCGGCGTTGTTGGCCTTGATATAATTCACCAGATCGGCAGTGGTAGATCTTAAAGCACCCATCGCCGGTACTTCTCCCAAATCCCAAAGCGGCACCGGTTGTCTTAGTGCGTTATGCGGCCATGCGATTCGATTAGGCGGAACTAATCTGATATCGATTCGGGTATTGGTCATCCGGTAAGGTTTCAGGATGTTTTTAGATACCAGTGAAAAATAGTCCTGCCCGTAAGCGTCTTCCAGAATTGTACCCAGTAAAGCTACCGCCATGTTAGAGTAAGAATAAATCTTGCCGGGAAGTGTATCCACCTTCATTTGGTGCAAACCTTCATATAAAAGCTGCCTGGAGTAATTGGACAAGGGATTAAGTGAATCATAGGTGGGGCGTTCCCACATATTCGGAAATATTCTTGTGATCCTTGAGGTGTGATTGGCCAGGTCCTTAATACGTATGGGCGTACCTTTATAACTTAAATTAGGAAAAGAACCTTTAAGATATTTCCTGATATCATCTGCCAGATTGACCTTTTTATCCAATACGGCTTGGGCCAGAATGATCCCGGTAAAGGATTTGGTCATGGATCCGATCTCATATATGGTCTTGTTATCGGGACGCTGCCCATTGCCGGCCTTCGTCTCCCCGTAATTGTAAAAATGCGGTTTGCCGTTATGCACCAGGGCTATGGAAAGCCCCACCGCTCTTTTATCCTGAAAATATCGCTGAACGCACTTGTCGACCAGCGAATCCAGCCGGGAACGAAGCGGGTTATCTGATGCTACCGGCCGGATCTGCCCGGCACAGATAAGACTGTTCAGGCAAAAGCCTGGAATCAGGAATATAAAAATAAAACGTCTATTTATACGCGGTGTTGGTATTGTCATTACTACCTTGCTTTTTTATTAATAAAGATTCCTGCATCCATCTGCCTGCCTGCGGAGCTGACCGAAAGATTTAAATAATCGCGTGGAACACCCCCCGTTGTGATCTCACTTAAAACGACCTTCCCCGATTTGTCTATATTTTTTTCGGTTGGTTTATTGACCAGATCGGGTGCTATAATGTCGCCGTTGATGCCTAAATAGTTAGCATTGCCGGAAATAACCGAATTGCTGAACATGTAATTTTTATGAGCTCCTGTAGCCCCTACCCAGAAATAATTGCCGTTGGCAACGATGTTATCGTGAAAGGTGAACGGCAGGTCTGCTTCAGATCCATAACCCAGCCATATGGCTGCTTCGTAAGCGCCATAAATAATAGAGTGCGTAATGGAAAAATCCTTTACATTGAGGAATGATAAGACGGCATTCTTACAGTTGTAAAATATGCAGTGATCAATATGGATGCCTTCGCCCTGGGCAAAGATGCCGCCTTGTATAGGTGCCGAATTCTTTTCACCAATAAAATAACACTGTGAGATTTCCAGGTCTTTTAAAGCGTTATTCCTCCGCTCAATGGCGTAGAAATATACCGATACCGGGTTGGGGTTCCCTAAGAACTTTAATCCTTTCAGCGCCACATTGTTCCGTTCAATCTGGAAGGCCACGCTTGCATGCGATAGTTTACCTATCCGGTTGGAATCTGCCGTTACCTGGATAACCGGCATTTTCGCGGGCGTCCATTCCGGATCATCCGGCATCACCAATGCCCCGATGGTGAATTTACCTGAAACAGCCTGCGTATTGGATTCAATTTTCAATGACTGCGTGATCACGTATAAACCGGGGGCAAGCTTAATATCGATGTTGTTATTTCCTGCGAAATCTTTTGCGAGGCTTACCGCTTTATCGAGGCTCGCCAGCGGCTCCGTTAATGTACCTTTTGCCTGATCGTTTCCTTTCAGAGGGTCTACGTAAAGGGATTGTGCCTCCGCGGAACAGACTGAAAAAATGAATATTATCGCGAAGCAATAGTTGTACACTATTTTTTTTGCAATGGGTCTGAAATAAGCTATATACATTGGATGACTTTTTAAGGGAAATATCGGGTTATTTTTTTGACATGTTCATCCTGAACGTTCTTGAACGTACTTGAATGGTTGGCAAAGGGGGGCGACTCAGTTGGGTATCTTTTTAGCTTTTAATGGTGGTTTTAAAGGATATAGAAAAAACGCCGTAATGGCCAGCCACATGACGATCAGGTAGCAAATCATAATGATTTGTTCGTTTTTTTCTTCAAATCCTTTACTGACTGAAACCTGCCAGATGCCGGGTGTATTTTTCATACCAAAACACCATTGCCCGAAATTCCACGCAGCATGAAGTCCCACGGGAAGCGCAATGCCTTTAGTGCGCAGCGCTGCCAGGCCGAACAGTACGGCACCTACACCGGAGCCAAAAAAGGCTTGCTGCCAGGTGAAGCCTCCGGCCATGTGTTCCAGCGCGAAAATAAAGGCAATAATGAGCTGCGCTTTCCATGCCCCGATCTTATAAGTCAGGCTGCGGAGCGCAAAGCCGCGGAAAGCGATTTCTTCCCTTGTTGCCAAAATTAGATAAAGCAGGAAAGATAAAGCGACCGTGTAAAATGACGGGGTTGCATGTATCAAACTGATATACCCAAAAATCAGTGCTAAAGCCAAATGCAGACCGGCAATAAGCAGACCGATTAAAAAGCCGGTAACCAGTTTGCCTAAAGTTGCCTTTCCCGGAATTAAGCCAAGTTGCCTGAGAGATACCTTCTCCCATTTGGCAAACGGAATGGAGAGCAAGAATGATGCCGTAGCGGCAAAAAAGCCGAGTGAAAGGTCTGCCCATGGCTTTTTACAGCCTTTCAGTAACGAAGAGCCCGTAGCCAACAGGACTGCACATAATATGCAAAAAAGCAGGACCCGCAATAAGGTACTTATTTGGCCGGCCGGGCCTTTGTTAATGCTTGTTCGTTTCATGAAGTAAAGTTTTCGATTTCTTTAGCCCCCTGTAAGGTGCCCGGTCTCCAGATAAAGAACATCATGATGGCGGTAATGCCAAGATACGGCAGCAGCACATGTAAAGGGTGATAATGCCGGGCATCCTGTACAAGGGTAAAGAGCATCGTCTTGCCTTCCTCCGGCGAACGGGGAACAAGCGCCTGAGCCAGGTTCCAGCCAAAATGCAAGCCAATGGACAATATCAATTTACCGGTTTTGAGATAACAAAGCCCGTAAAGTATCGATCCCATACCAGTGGTAAGCAAGGTCATTAGAAACTGCTGCCAGGTGATGCTGGTATTCAGCTTCAGATGCATGACAGCGAATGGCAGGGTGACCGCCAGTTGAGCTACCCATGGCCCATACGAGGTCAATAAACGTTGAAAGGGATAACCCCGGTAGGTGAATTCCTGCGCAAAGGATGACCAGAGATGAATAAAAATCAGTATCAGTAAAAATATGGGATCAGCATGGCCGGTAAATACCAGCCGGCCGCCGTTCAGCCAGATCGTAAGCCCCGCGCTTGTCAATAATGCCGACAGGCCGATGATCAGCCCGCGGAAGAAGTTTTTCCAATCGGTAGCACAGGCAGGCACAAAGCCCAGGCTGGTTAAAGATTTACCTTCAGCTTTGAGGAACAAAAAACTCAATAACAACGCGATCCCGAAATAAAAGAAGATACTGTCAAGCGCGGGGACGGCTCCGGCGATATAAGCGGCTACAATAATAACAGTAAAATAAACGCTTACCCTTAGCCAAACGGGCAGCTGGTTAATCCATTTTTTCCTTTCCATTTTTCATTCTGTTTGTTCACAAAAAGACATTATTCAGGCGAGGCCGGAAAATAAAATCGACGAACCCATGGGAATTGGCAACCAAACGGCCCGAACTACCGATAGCGTTGCTGCCTATTGTTCCGGCGGTGTCCGGTTGTCTGCTGGGCGCCGCCCGTTGGAAATATAGGCAGCTTTGTCGAATAAAATTGAACAGGTGTAAGATTGTTCTTCCATTTGTAGCATGATCGTTATCAAAGATTTGACTTATGGCTATCATGCCCGGAACACACTCTTCCAGGAATTGAACCTGACGCTGCCGCAGGGGAAGGTTTATGGTTTACTGGGTAAGAACGGCGCAGGTAAATCCAGCCTGATTAAAAATATGGCCGGGCTGGTCTTCCCGCAAAAGGGAAGCTGCACGATTAATGGCCTGGAGGCCCGACATCGCCGGCCTGAATTTTTAGCCCAATTGTACTTTATTCCCGAAGAGTGTGAGCTTCCGCCTGTCACCATTCCCGTTTTCCTGCGGATCTATAGCGTATTTTACCGGTGCTTTGACGAGGCCGGCTTTTATGAATACCTGCGAATTTTCAATGTGCCGGAAAAATGCCAGCTGCATAAACTCTCCTTTGGTCAAAAGAAAAAGATCCATATCGCTTTCGCTTTGGCTGCCAATACCGACGTCCTGATCATGGACGAACCCACCAACGGACTGGATATCCCCTCAAAGATTGAATTCAGGGAAATCATTGCCAGGACAAGACGGTATGATAAAATTACGATCATGTCTACCCATCAGGTCAAAGACCTAGATGGCCTGATAGACAGCGTGATCATTATTGACCAGGGCCGGGTATTACTTGCCGCTGATAAAGAAGAGATCGGGCAAAAGCTTTCTTTTAGTGCGAAGCGGGCCGGCGACGATACCATCATATATGGCATTGATGCACCGGGGGGCCGCATGACAGTCAGCAGGAACACCGGAGCAGAGACATCCACGCTCGATCTGGAGATGCTTTTTAACGCGGCCATTTATAACCCATCGGGCATCCGGGCTGTTTTTCAAACCCAATAAAATTGACATGAACTATATTAAAAAAATGATCGCCCTGAACCGGCGCCAGTATTTAGAGCACCGGCAGTTTTATGGCTTACTGGCACTGGCTATCGCAAGCCTCCTGTTTCTGCTCTTTTTTATTACCTGGCATTGGCGGGAGAGTTTTTCCGGCGGTGTGGGTAACGGCATTTTCCTGATCGGGTTGTTTGGTGGGGGCGCCGCATTTTCTGCATTCTTATACCAGGAACTCCGTCATCCGGCAAAAACGATCTGGCTGTTGGGCATTATTGCATCAGCCGGCCAAAAGATCACGTTATGGATCATTTATGCAGTTTTTCTCTACGGCGCCGGTTACACTGTCATATTTTACCTCATCGAAGCGTTGTTTTTCAGCATTGCAAGCGGCCCTCAGTCTGCCATGATGAAAGCAAATGTGTTCAGCAATGGTTTTTATAGCTTTTACCTGGTCTTTGTCAATTTCCAGTTATGGCTACTGGTCGGCAGCCTGACTTTCCGGAAAGGCGCACTGATCAAAACGCTTTTATTGATGGTGTTGTATTTTATCATCGCTGCAACGGGTAATGTTGTACTGATGAAAGCGATGACCGGTGAAAACAGCATTACCAGCAGTTTGCCGTTTAATTATTTCCAGTTCATTCATGACGGCGAAAATATTTATGTCTATCTGCCAGCAAGCATCCAGGCACTGATCAATGTCAGCTATAATTTTTTGCTGCCGCTGTTTCTAAGCTATATCGCCTACCTCAAGTTTACGGAAAAAGAAATCTAACCTTATGATGATCAAAAAAAGCAACCTGTTATTAGCGGCTTTCGCTGTTTTCTTTGTGGCAGCCCTTTTCGCTGCTGATCGCGAACTGGCCATACAATACCGCCGGATCGACCTGAAAGATCCTTTTAAGAATTTCGGAATGGTACCGGTCCGGCCTTACAAGGTTTTGAATATCAGCGGGGGCAATTCTTATACGGTAAGGATCGTGCAGGGAACTGCATATACCATCCGGTTAATGAATTCGAGGAAACAATTTTTTCGTATGGAACAGCACCACGATACGCTGGTGATCAATTTTACGGTTTCCAACCAGCACTACCAGTTGCCGGAACAATGCACCACCGGACTGATCCTGGCAGTTCCCGCATTGGCGATGATCAATACCTCCGGCATTAATTGTGAACTGAGTGGATTGGAACAGGACTCACTTTTGATCATACAGGAGCATGAGGCAATCCTGAGAATGAAAGATCTGAAGCTCGGCAATCTGGTCATCAATGGAAAACATTCATCGACCGCAACTTTCAGGGATAGCAACCGGACGGATACTTTGCACCTTACGCTGGACGAGGGCAGTTCCGTGGATCTGGGACCGCTCAAAGCCCGAAACATCTTAACCGAACTAAAAGGAAATGCCAGGCTGGTCGTCACTGCTGCCAATTTAAATAACTTCGTTAAATAACAAAATCAGTCAGCTTTAGAACCTTACCGGTCGGTCTACCTGATTAAGAGCTGTAATCTTTGAAACAGTTCTTCCCGGTTGCTTGCCCCAATGGGTACCTCGCCATTTTCCAGTTCAATGACATTGCCTTTGATCGCGCGGATCGCTTTAAGATTGACGATATATGACCGGTGCACGCGGAGAAACTGCTTGAGCGGAAGCAGATCTTCGAATAACTTCAGGTGCATGCCTGCGAGCAATCTTGTTTCCTTTAAATAAACCGAACTGAAATCTCTTTCCGCCTGTATATATAAAATTTGGTCATGCTCCACACGTACCAGCCTGTTATCCTGGCGGATGAACAGGTAATCCGGCTGATGTTCTGTTTCTGGTACCTGAATCTGTTTGATAGCCATTCTTTCGCTTACTTTTTGCACGGCCTGGTAAAAACGTTCAAAAGTGATCGGCTTTAAGAGGTAATCAACAGAATTGAGTTCAAATCCTTCCACCGCATATCTGGAATAAGCTGTAGTAAAAACCACCAGCGGTGGCTTACGCAGCGAGCGCATGAATTCTGTACCGGTAATGACCGGCATCTGGATGTCCAGAAAAATAAGGTCGACCTGCTGTCCGTAAAGCCCTTCATAGGCTTCGGTGGCGTTGCGGCAGCTTTTAACGAGTTCCAGTTCGGGAACGCGCTGGATATAAGTTTGCAGGATATCCCGTGCTATCGGCTCATCATCAACGATCATGCAATTGATCTTTTTCATAGGCTCAGGCATAAATTCACCAAATAATTATTTCCGTTGTTGCTGACTTCGTAACGATAGCGACCGGGATAATATAATCCGAGCCGCTTCCGCATATTGACCAGGCCAATACCGCCGGACGGACCATTCGGCCTGGCGGTGTCAACGCTATTCTCTATTTTAAAATTAATCGAATCAGGAGTGACAGTTAATACAATATCGATAAAAGCGCCCGGTTCGTCCGGCGTGAATTTAAACGCATTTTCAATCAGCGGTATAAGCAGTAAAGGGGCAATCCCGATGTCGGCCGAAATTAATGGCGGGTTAAACGTCACCCTTGTGAAATTCAACCTTACTTTTTCCAGTTCAATATAATCGGTCATCAGCTTTACTTCTTTGCTGATCGGCATAGTGTCCGCGTCGGATTCATAAAGCATATAACGCAACAATTCAGAGAGGCGGGACACCAAACCCGCAGACCGTTCCGTATCGCCGGCCATGATTAGCCCGTAAATATTATTCATTGAATTGAATAAAAAATGTGGGTTTAGCTGCGCTCTGAGAAAATTAAGTTCCAACTCCAGCTTTTCTTTTGCCAGGGTTACACTCCTCATATTGCTGCGGTAGGCATTAAGGGCGGTCTTAATACTGATTGGAATAGTTAAGGTGAGCAGCAGAAAAAATGGCGTACCAAAAGTGACCAGGCGAACGAGAACGATATTGCTCAAATCGGATTTTATAAGCTGGAAGTAGCCGGATTCCGTCTTAGCTAACCTTGCCATACAAGGTGCGCAACTGCTGATCAGAAATTTCTCGGCGATAGCATCAGAGATAGTATAAACCACCAAAAGTAACAAGATCAGCAATACACCCTGAATGTGTTGATTTTTGGCGAGATACTTTGGCCAGAGGTAGTAAACGAGGGTATAATAAAACAGGACAATAACGGCGGTGCTACAGGTGTTAAGTAAAAGCATACTGCTTACAGGAAAACCGCCGTATACATTAAACGAGATATTTGTGAGATAAAAGCGCAATCCGAGCAACACGAGCCAGAACAAACCATGCTGCAACCAGCGCAAGGCTTTGCTGGGGTTAAGAAAAAAACCGGATTGAAACATTGACATAGCTAAAGTTGCTTTTTTTAAGCGGTCTTATCAATATAAAACGGTATAATTTTAATCAATTAGCGTTATATAACTTGTTAATGAAAATATCTTGATTCTACCCTTTGTAATAGCCCGGTTCTTTCTCATGAGTCCGTCTGCCGGTGCACAAGGCGTTACTTCTGTGGTCGATGATTCTATTCATTCAGGAATTTGCCTCTACTAGAGATTTTTCATTTACTTTTATCACTACTAGATAAGTTAAAATGTTAGCACCAGATAAAGCCGTACTAAACGTGATCGATATAATCGAAAACGGCGAAACGCCCTATAAATTAATCACTACCGAAAAGGGATTGGCAATAGATTCAAAGTTTCAAATCGAAGATAGTAACAATTTTAAACTAACTTTTACCTTGCAACCTGATATGCAAAAGAAAGGGATTGATCTAAATTATTTTTTTCAAAGACCATTTGCTTTAGTAACAGATGGGATGGCCATCCATGTAAAAAACGCTGACGTAATTAAAGGATCAAGAGGTCTTCAAGAAGACACACCGTGTAATTTTACTATCGAAATAAAGTCTTTCCGAGGCGATGTAGATGATAGTATCACGATCTACTATTTTACCGTGAAAAAAGTTGAAAATAAAGAGAAGGTTTCCTTTTATTATGAGAATTTTAATTCTGCCATACTTTCTGAGAAACCTATAATGGACTCCGCAATTATGCAGATGTAACCAAAGAACAAAGGCAATTGACCAGTATACAATTTAATAAATTGGTAAACCTGTTGTATCACGATAAAGAATATCTACGTTCTGCCTATCTGTTGATTGAAGCCAGCACTTTAAAAGGTTGTTCTCAAGCATCATTGGGTGCAGTCGCCCTGGAAACAATTACTAAAAAGATTCAGGAAAAAAGTGCAACAGAAAAAATTCTTGATGATAAAACGGTTTCAAGGGGTCTACTTCATGATTTGAATAAAGTGATTAAGAAATATGCGGATCGTCTGAGAAAAGATCAACTGACCATATTGACCAATAAAATTAACATCCTGAATAATAAGCCCAATTCCAACAAACTAACTTCAGCATTTGATCAAATGGGCATCATGAAGTAAACGTACAAAAGTCAACGCAGGTGAACATCAAAAAGCTGACTCAAATGGCTGTGAATGCACTTTGTGAAGTAGACAAACTCTATGATATTGCCAGTGTTGAGGCAAAAAGATACTTAGTAGGTATTTTGTTCCCCGAAAAAATGACCTATGCAGAGGGGGTATGTCGAACCGGAAAACTCAACCGAGCTGCCGAGATAATATATCTGGAAAACAAGGTTACAAGAGCATAAAAAAGGGGAAAAGCATCTTTAAAAGACTCTTTTCCCCAACTATGGGTGGCCCCACTTGCTTTTGTCTACGGATTTTATGTACGATTTAATGCGTCTAGCGAACCTAAAGGGGAAAATGATGGAGATTGATCCGCAACTTTCAGAGAGGAAGTTGGGTCTTTAGTATGTTTTAGTCGCATGCGCATAACTTCAATCAATTTTATCCCTAGTAGAGAAGATGGAAGTTCTCTACTAGGGAATATTTCGATTAAAAACTATCTAGTAGTGAGAAGCAGTATGTTTACTCTATACGGTTTTCAGTTTCCCCGTTTGCACAGTCATTGATTTGCAACTACGCCTACTTCAGTTATTAAGTCTAAAGTAGAGTAAACGTATAGATTGAAAGTTGTTTCCGATTGTGGTCATTGCTCATTGTTGAATTGGTTGTCATACGCTTTTACGTGATGGGGAAATTCCTCTTCATAGAATGGATATGGAACACCTTCTAATGAAATTTCAAATTCATCGCTGTCCATACCACTAATTTGATTTCCTACTCCTTTGATTTCTATTCCCACTTCATTTTTAACTGCTAAATTATTTATCGTCCGAGTAAGTATCAGTCTGTCTTCGGGATAGTCAGTAACTAATTCAATGTCGTTTGTTACACAATAGGTTTTAAAGAAGTCATAACCCGAAGAAATATTTATAAAAGTTATTTTGCCAAAAACACCTCCCATAGATGCATCTCCCTTTTCAAGTTCAGTTGTCCCTATTTTATTGTTGTCCAGAAAAATGTCGTATAGTTTCATTGTTATAGTTTGGTGTCTTGCTAAAGCGACGCATAAGGTTTATGGGCGTTGCGTTCGGGTGGGAATTGGAGCACAAAACTGTCAGCCAGTACTCAACTTAAATAAAAGCACAAAGCTCCAAATTTGCACTTCGACCCGCCTAACGCAAAACCTGTGTTATGCCCAGTTTTTATGTCGAAGTGTCTGTGTAGTCCCATTCATTTATACCTTGAAATTTCCTTATCCAATTTAAAGTTTGGTGTCTTTCAAAACTTACCACTCTATCAATTTGTGTTTCGTCTGATTTACCACTAAACATCAAGTCTCTAAAATATGTCGTTGCTAATTCGTTAAGCAAGTTCTCTTCATAAATTTGGTCTAGTGGTCTGAATTTTAAATCTCTCAAAAAATCTTTTGTCTCTGCTCCGAGCTCGGGGATTTTACTTTCAAAAGCATCCATTACTTCATCTGAACATTCTTGGGTAATATCGTGAAGATTGTCAAATAGATTTAACACCCAGCCCAATAAGATAGAACTTTCAATTTTCCAAGATAAATCCAATAAAACATCTTCATTTGGCTTACTCTGATTTAAAAAGTTGATTTCATTTTTTGATACTTGTTCCCAAAGTTTTTCCTTTTTTAACCATTCAATAATTTTAGGCCTGTCATCTAAGTTGTGAACTGAATAAGAGATTGAATTTAGGATAATTAGTCTGCAACCAACGTCATAAGGTCTTTGAAATTCTTCTTTTGAATAGTCAAGATAGGGTAAGTGAGACACTCTGTAATTTTTAATACCTAATGAAATTAATCTTTCTTCAAGTTTTTTCTTTCTTTTCTTTAACTCTGCAATTTCAGGTGTGTCTGGCTCTTTAGGAATTGAACTGTCAAAATACCAGTCATTGTGAGGCGATGACTTACCACAACCTGGACAACTTGTTGTCTCCCATTGAGTATTGCATTTTGGACATTTTGCTCTTGTTTCAAAGGTATTCCAAGAGTATCCGCAAGTACAAGTCCAATGAGATTCTCTGTCTGGTTGCCAATTACAGGTTGGACATTCAATTACTGTTGTCATTTTTGATGTATATGTTGTCTTTTAAAATTGGGCATAACGTTTTGGGACTTTGCGTTCGGCGGGAAGTAGAAGCACAAAAGCCGATATTATTACTAAATTTCAATTGAAAAACTGCCGTTGAATTTTGCACTTCAGCCCGCCTGACGCAAAACCCTTGTTGTAGGCAGTGCTTTTATGGTTTGTACGGTTTTTCTTTTTCGTTGTCTTTATAGTATTCGGAAATGATTGAAAACTGTTTGTCTGTTAAAAGTATTGTCTGTAAATCATTGCCACCGTAAAGCAAATAAAATTGTTCGTCTATATTTTTGGTTTTCAGAATTTCATTTATTTTCTTAAAAAAATTTCTTGGTGCTGTATCCCAAAATGTTTGATTATCAAGTTCTTTTTTTGTGTAAAGATTTAATTTTTCACCGTTGATTATTATGTCATTTGTTTTTTCATAATCATCTGCCGATTTTACGGTTAAACTCACGTTTCTTTTTTTCAATATTTTATTTAGTTGCGGAAGGAAAAAGTCAAAACTAAATTCGGCGAGTTCTTCTGCGTCAATATGAGCTATTTTGAGATTATGGTCATCATAAATGTCAAAGCTTATGAGTTGTGCTTTTAAACTGTCAATTTTTGAATTGTCCGCATATTTTAGGAAGTCACTGTCAATAAGTTTTTCTCCATAAATACTATCGGACTTTTCCACATTCACATTTGACTTGCTATTATTTTGTGTCTGTGCTTTTCGGTTACAACTGATTAAAAATATCGAAAAAAATAAAATCGTTAATTGTTTCATTCGATGTCGTTTTTTTAGCATTGCCTACAACTCTGTTTTACCAGCCATAAACATTCTCCAATGCAGCTCAAAATAGTTGTATTGGAGCCATAGATTTGCTGGTTATGCATTGCTAATATATTAAATTAATAGCTCTCAAGACGACTTTTATCTCTTGTTTGTTTTGGGTGTTCACATACCTTTAATTTCAGCCAAAATGCTGAAGCATTCTCTTTTATAATCGGCTATAAATATACCTGATTACATATTATTTCTCCCTACTAGAGTATTTCCCAATCCAATATATCTTAACCTTGCCAAGATTTGGCAAATACCTATCGCTGTATAATCATTGCAAGAAAATTAAATTATGAAAACAGCAATTTTATACCTCCGTGTAAGTACGGACGAACAAGCGTTGAGGGGTTATTCACTAAGAGGTCAGCAGGAGATGCTAACCAACTATTGTAAACTAAATAGCATTAGCATTCTAAAGATTTTCACAGAAGACCATTCAGCAAAATCTTTCAAACGACCAGAATGGATGAAGCTCACAACCTATTTGCGTAAACACCGGGCGGATTTCCTGCTCTTTACAAAATGGGACAGATTTAGCCGTAATACCTGTGATGCTTATCAAGTGTTGGCAAACCTAAAAAGGATGGGAACTAACCCACAGGCAGTAGAGCAGCCATTGGACTTAAATATTCCTGAGAACAAATTAATGCTTGCATTGTACTTGGCTATACCAGAAATCGAAAATGACCGACGAAGCCTGAATACTCAAATGGGCATGAGGAGGGCCAAAAAGGAAGGAAATTGGTCTGGCAGGGCACCACTGGGATATAAAAACAAGAGCTACGAAGATGGGAAGAAATACATTGCACCAGAAGAACCTTATGCTTATGCAATCAAGTGGGCATTTCAGGAACTTTCTTTAGGTATGTCTTCAATGGCGGAAGTACATAGAAAGGCATTTAAACTCGGGCTTACCTGTAGCATTAATAACTTTCATTCACTTGTACGCAATCGGATTTATTGCGGAAAGATCAGGGTTCGCGAAATAGATGGAGAAGAAGAACACATCATAAAAGGGCTGCATGAACCATTGATAACCGAAAGGCTATTTGACAAAGTTCAAAATGTATTAAAAGGAGAGATTAAACCTAAAAAATCTGCGATCGCTACACCACAAGACTTACCGCTTCGAGGTTTTCTGAAATGCCCTAGCTGCCATAGAATGCTTACGGGGAGTGCCTCAAAGGGCCGTAAAACCCATGTTGCTTACTACCACTGTAAATCGCCATGCAAAGTAAGGTTCAATGCCAAACAGGTAAATCAGGAATTCATCGAAGAACTAAAACTCTTTAGGATCGCTAAAAGGGATCAACCAAAATTCTTGCAAGATATCATAAGCGCTTATAACGAAGTTAGAAATACGGCTTACTCCATGAGACAGGGGTGTATAGATGAATTGCATATACTGGATGATCAGATTATTAATGCTAGAGAACTTTTGCTCGCCGGAAAGATCGAACCATCTGATTTTAAAAACCTAAAAATGCATTATGACAACAAAGTACGAGCAATAAATTTCAAGCTAACAGCACTTAAAGAGCGATTTGAGCCTAAAATTAATATTCAACCCATGGTTATTAATGCGATAAAAACACTCTGTAATCTTCCTCGTCTTTATCAAACAGCCACTATTGAGGACAAAAGATACCTAGTAGAGACAATTTTTAATGGAATGTTAATTTACGACAAAGACGGGTATCGAACCACAAATCTCAACCCGATTGCAGAGATAACCTACCTGAAAAACAAGGAGTTACAAGAACATAAAAAAGGGGAAAAGTATCTTTAAAAGACTCTTTTCCCCAACTACGGGTGGAATATGGGGCTCGAACCCACGACCCTCGGTACCACAAACCGATGCTCTAACCAACTGAGCTAAAACCACCATGTGTTTTTCAACGCTACAAAAGTACGATTTAAAATATTTTATTCAAATCTTT
>Ga0065714_10002579_pt1 | contig 14657 bp, 14 predicted proteins | sample MisRhiReplicate2_FD_59101 | JGI IMG/M metagenome (GOLD analysis project Ga0065714, IMG submission 59101) | Miscanthus rhizosphere microbial communities from Kellogg Biological Station, MSU, sample Rhizosphere Soil Replicate 2: eDNA_1 v2... | ecosystem: Host-associated > Plants > Roots >...
TCAAAGTTTCCTTTGCAACTTCAACCACTTGCGCTTCCGATCTCTCGTTAGCGGGAGGCGAATTCTACAGCGTTACTCGCTGCTGTCAACACCTCTTTTTCACCGCTTTCGACCGAGAAGATCGAACCGCTGATAGAGCCAAACAACACCGCTCTANCTGCTCCTTCCGGGCTTCGATGAACTGAAGCCCANCACCTTCGAAACNTACTTAACTCATTGAANATCAAGGAGTTTTCCGTTTCGACTGCGCCGGAAGTGGGGCGAATTATAGACTTCCAGAATCTGCCGTCAACCCTTAATTTCGCTTTTCTATCAATAAGTTGCGCAACACGGGCAAACCCGCTGCTTTTGTCCTTAAGAACCTCCCTCTATATAGAAGAGAAGACTCAAAGAACCCCCGCCTCTCTGAACGCCGTCACCGCTGCTTGGTCCAGCCCCAACACTCGCTGCAGGACCTCCAGCGTATGCTCCCCTAATAAAGGGGGCGCATTGCGATATTCCACCGGCGTCTCGGAGAGTCGAATCGGACTCGCCACCTGAGGCACGCTACCAGCCAGTACGTGAGGCAATTCCATCGCCAATCCACGTGCCTGCACCTGAGGATCGGCAAACACCTGGGCAAGATCGTTGATTGGCCCACACGGCACACCCGCCTGCTCCAANTGAGNCCACCCACTCGGCTGTAGTCTTGAACACCGTCGCCTGACGAATCAACGGAATCAACACCGCCCGATTCGCCACCCGCAGCTTGTTTGTGGCAAAACGCGGGTCATCAGCCCACTGCGGTTGACCGGCAACCTCAGCGAATTTTCGGAACTGGCCGTCGTTACCCACCGTAAGGATGAAATCGCCATCGGCCGTAGGAAAATCCTGATAAGGCACGATGTTCGGATGTGCATTGCCCAGCCGTTTCGGCGCGTTGCCCGTGGTCAGGTAGTTCATCGCCTGATTGGCCAGGCAAGCCACTTGAACATCCAGCAAGGCCATATCGATGTGCTGCCCGCCGCCGGCATGATCACGATGCGCCAGCGCCGCCAAAATAGCAGCAGTCGAATACAGCCCCGTGAGGATATCCGTCAGCGCGACCCCCACCTTCACCGGCCCCGCACCCTCATCGCCCTCAGGGCGACCGGTCAGGCTCATCAAGCCCCCCAGCCCCTGAATCATGAAGTCATACCCGGCACGCTTGGCATAAGGGCCGGTCTGGCCAAACCCAGTGATTGAGCAGTAGATCAATTGCGGATTGATCGCCTTTAGCGACTCATAGTCCAGACCATAAGCCGCCAGCCCGCCAACCTTGAAGTTTTCGATCAGGATGTCGGACTTGGCCGCCAGCTCTCGCACCAGCCGCTGCCCCTCCGGACGCGTGAAATCGATGGTCACCGACTGCTTGTTGCGATTGGCCGACAGATAATAAGCAGCCTCGGTCGTGTTCTCGCCTCGGGCATCCTTCAGGAAAGGCGGCCCCCAGGCGCGGGTGTCGTCACCATTGCCGGGACGCTCGACCTTGATGACATCAGCCCCCAGGTCCGCCAGGATCTGTCCGGCCCACGGCCCGGCCAGGACCCTCGATAAATCCAATACCCGCAGATGCGAAAGCGCGCCCATGGACGTTCCCCTATTAATAGAACGCCTGGATACCGGTTTGCGCACGCCCCAGGATCAGCGCATGAACATCGTGGGTGCCTTCGTAGGTGTTTACGACTTCCAGGTTCACGAGATGACGAGCGACGCCAAACTCATCGGAAATACCGTTGCCACCCAGCATGTCCCTCGCCATGCGAGCGATATCCAGGGATTTGCCGCAGGAGTTGCGCTTCATGATCGAGGTGATCTCGACCGCCGCCGTGCCCTCATCTTTCATACGTCCAAGACGTAGGCATCCCTGCAGGGCCAGCGTGATTTCGGTCTGCATGTCGGCCAGCTTCTTCTGAATCAACTGATTGGCAGCCAGCGGACGCCCAAACTGTTGGCGGTCCAGCGTGTACTGGCGAGCGGTATGCCAGCAGAACTCAGCGGCCCCCAAGGCGCCCCAGGAGATGCCGTAGCGCGCCGAGTTCAGGCAAGTAAAAGGGCCCTTCAGGCCACGGACATCCGGGAAGATGTTCTCTTCTGGAACGAATACGTTGTCCATCACGATTTCGCCAGTGATCGAGGCGCGCAACCCGACCTTGCCGTGAATGGCCGGCGCACTCAGGCCCTTCCAGCCCTTCTCGAGCACGAAGCCGCGGATATCGCCGGCGTCGTCCTTACCCCAGACGACAAAGACGTCGGCGATCGGACTGTTGGTGATCCACATTTTGCTACCCGTCAGGCTGTAGCCGCCCTCCACTTTGCGCGCCCGGGTAATCATCGCGCCCGGGTCGGAACCATGGTTCGGCTCGGTCAGCCCAAAGCAACCGATCCATTCACCAGACGCCAGCTTCGGCAGATACTTCTGTTTTTGCGCCTCGGTACCGAATTCATTGATCGGCACCATGACCAGCGAGGACTGCACGCTCATCATCGAGCGATAACCGGAATCGACGCGCTCGACTTCACGAGCGATCAGGCCATAGCTGACGTAGTTCAGCCCACTGCCACCGTACTGCTCAGGAATGGTTGCCCCCAGCAGGCCGATCTCACCCATCTCGCGGAAAATCGCCGGGTCGGTCTTCTCATGACGAAACGCTTCCAGCACCCGCGGCGCGAGCTTCTGCTGGGCGAACTGCTCAGCAGTGTCGCGGATCATGCGTTCTTCTTCGGTGAGCTGCTGATCCAGCAACAATGGATCGATCCAGTTGAAGCTCGCTTTACCGGCCATGAAAGAGTCCTCGCCAATTAAATGAAAATCGTGGATTGATCCTAGGCGCGCTTTCCTACAAGGGCAAACGAGGATTGCGCACTATCTTGTGCTAATTTCTCACTCCGTAAACGCCATAAACCCCGTTTATGTCGATATTGAGTGAGGCTTGCGTACATGCGCCGTAAAATCCCCAGCACCACCGCCCTGATCAGTTTCGAGGCTGCCGCACGTCATGAGAGCTTCACCAAGGCTGCGCACGAGCTTTCTCTTACGCAGGGCGCGATCTGCCGACAAATCGCCAGCCTGGAAGACTTCCTCAGCGTGGAGCTTTTCCGACGCTCGCGTCGAGGCGTCAAACTGACCGAAGCCGGCCTTTCCTACAGCCGTCGAGTCGCCACCCAACTGGACGCCGTCGAGCGCGACGCTCTTTCAGTGATGGGACACACCGGTGCGAACGTGATCGAACTGGCCGTGGTTCCAACCTTCGGTACTCAATGGCTGCTACCACGCCTCAAGGATTTCCAGCAGCAGCATCCGGAAGTCACCGTCAACCTGACCAACCGCACAAGGCCCTTTCTCTTTGCGGACACAGAGTTTGACGCCGCCATCTATTTTGGTGATGCGGACTGGTCCGGTACCGAATCCCACAAACTGATGGGCGAAAATCCGATGCCGGTATGCAGCCCTACCTTACTGGGAGATCGGACGAGCCTGACACCAGAGGCCATCGCCGAATTGCCCTTGCTCCAACAGACCACTCGCCCGTATGCATGGCGCCAGTGGTTCAATGCCCAGAACCTGAACATTGCACGAGACCTGACAGGCCCGCGTTATGAACTATTCTCCATGCTTGCCCAAGCGGCCATGCACGACATGGGCATTGCGCTGATTCCACCCTTCTTGATCCAGCGCGAGCTGGCAGAGAAACGACTGGTCGTGGCCAACCGTAGCGCGCTATCGAGCATCAAGGCCTACTACCTGATGATTCCAGAGCGAAAGGTCGAATCCGCCTCTCTTCGAGCTTTTCGCGATTGGCTNGTGAAGCAGGCCACTAGCTATCTCCTTGATTAAAAAGNAAAANCCTAAGNCTTACTTAGGTAGTCAACTAACAAAGGTCGCTACAGATATAAGTTTATGTCGCATTCAGTCAATCTGTTATGAAGCCCGTGCAGTAGTCTCCAAAGCGTTTAAATACATGGCTTTGAGCCATATTGTGCAGCGCATCAGGGCCTATTCACCTGGCCGATGGGAAAAGTTGTCAATTTGAACCTGAATCCTTGGAAAGCACGGCCTACAAGGGATGCCGATCGATAATTGCGACATTCGGTCACAGGGTGACTTGTAGTTAATTTTCCGTCACCCGTCATAATCCCTTGAAGGGCTGAATTTTCGCCTGCAAAATGCCGCGCCCCGCCTGGTTTGGCGGGATCGTGCTGATCGGCCGCCCCAGCCGCACCATCCGAAGTGCCTGGGTTTACTCAATAAGATCACGCAGGAGATTTGACGTGCACATTGGTGTTCCCCTCGAAACCCAAACGGGTGAAACACGGGTTGCTGCTACCCCGGAAACCATCAAGAAGCTGATTGGCCAAGGCCATAAAGTCACTGTTCAAAGCGGCGCCGGCATCAAGGCCAGCGTTATCGACAGTGCCTATGAGGCGGCGGGCGCAACCATTGGCAGTGCCAGTGATGCATTCGGGGCCGAGCTGATTCTCAAGGTGGTTGCCCCCAGCGACAGCGAACTGACGCTGATCAAGAGCGGCACCGTTCTGGTGGGCATGCTCAATCCGTTCAACAACGAAACCATCGCCAAGCTGGCCGAATGCGGCATCACCGCTTTCGCCCTTGAGGCCGCGCCACGTACCTCCCGCGCCCAAAGCCTGGATGTACTGTCGTCTCAAGCGAACATTGCCGGCTATAAAGCCGTACTGTTGGCCGCCCACCACTACCCGCGCTTCATGCCGATGCTGATGACCGCCGCAGGCACCGTGAAAGCGGCGCGCGTGCTGATTCTCGGCGCGGGCGTGGCCGGGTTGCAGGCGATTGCCACGGCCAAGCGCCTGGGCGCGGTGATCGAAGCCTCGGATGTGCGTCCGGCGGTCAAGGAACAAATCGAATCCCTCGGCGCCAAGTTCGTCGACGTGCCTTACGAAACCGACGAAGAACGTGAATGCGCCGTCGGCGTCGGTGGTTACGCCCGGCCGATGCCGGCCAGCTGGATGCAGCGCCAGGCCCAAGCGGTGCACGAGCGCGCCAAGCAGGCGGACATCGTCATCACCACCGCATTGATTCCGGGCCGCAAGGCACCGACGCTGCTGAGCGCCGAAACCGTCGCGCAGATGAAACCCGGCTCGGTGGTCATCGATCTCGCGGCAGCCCAGGGCGGTAACTGCCCGCTGACCGTGGCCGATCAGGTGGTTGTCGAGAATGGCGTGACCATTTGCGGTCCGACCAACCTGGCCGGTGAAGTCGCGGCTGACGCTTCGGCGCTGTACGCCCGCAACCTGCTGGACTTCCTGAAGCTGGTCTTCACCAAGGAAGGTCAGTTCGACGTGAACCTGGAAGACGACATCGTTGCCGCGTGCCTGATGTGCCGCGACGGCCAAGTCATCCGCAAAAACGCCTAAGCAGGGATTCAGACAATGGAAGAGCTTATCTCCCCCGGTATCTACAACCTGATCATCTTCGTGCTGGCGATTTATGTCGGTTATCACGTGGTCTGGAACGTAACACCCGCGCTGCACACGCCGTTGATGGCGGTAACCAACGCCATTTCGGCGATCGTGATCGTCGGCGCCATGCTCGCTGCCGCGCTGACCGTAACGCCTCTGGGCAAGACCATGGGCACCCTCGCCGTGGCCCTGGCCGCGGTCAACGTATTCGGTGGCTTCCTGGTGACGCGCCGCATGCTTGAGATGTTCAAGAAAAAAGCCCCGAAAGCCGCAAAAGAAGAGGCGCCCAAGTAATGAGCATGAACCTGGTAACGACGCTCTACCTGATCGCGTCGATCTGCTTCATCCAGGCCCTCAAAGGCCTGTCGCACCCCACCACGTCACGCCGAGGCAACCTGTTCGGCATGCTCGGCATGGCGCTGGCGGTGCTTACCACTGTGGGCCTCATCTATAAGCTGGGCGCTGAGCTAGCGACAGCCGGCATCGGCTACGTCATCGTCGGCCTGCTGATCGGCGGCACCGCTGGCTCGATCATGGCCAAGCGCGTCGAGATGACCAAGATGCCGGAGCTGGTGGCGTTCATGCACAGCATGATCGGCCTGGCGGCGGTGTTCATTGCTGTCGCAGCGGTCGTCGAGCCGCAATCCCTGGGCATCGTCAAGCAACTGGGTGATTCGATTCCGGCGGGTAACCGCCTGGAGCTGTTCCTCGGCGCAGCCATTGGTGCAATTACCTTCTCCGGTTCGGTGATCGCGTTCGGCAAGCTCTCGGGCAAGTACAAGTTCCGTCTGTTCCAGGGCGCACCGGTACAGTTTGGTGGTCAGCACAAGCTCAACCTGATCCTGGGCCTGGCAACGCTGGGCCTGGGCCTGACCTTTATGTTCACCGGTAACCTCGGCGCGTTCGCCTTGATGCTGGCCCTGGCGTTTGTCCTGGGCGTGCTGATCATCATCCCGATCGGCGGCGCGGACATGCCGGTGGTGGTCTCGATGCTCAACAGTTATTCCGGTTGGGCCGCAGCAGGTATCGGTTTCTCGCTGAATAACTCGATGCTGATCATTGCCGGTTCGTTGGTGGGTTCGAGCGGTGCGATCCTCTCGTACATCATGTGCAAGGCGATGAACCGTTCGTTCTTCAACGTGTTGCTCGGCGGTTTCGGCAACACAGCAGATGCTGCTGGCCCGGCCGGTTCGAAAGAAGCCCGCCCGGTGAAATCCGGTTCGGCTGACGACGCGACCTTCCTGCTGACCAACGCCGACACGGTGATCATCGTGCCGGGCTATGGCTTGGCGGTGGCACGAGCGCAGCACGCGCTGAAAGAGCTGACCGAGAAGCTGACCCACCACGGCGTGACCGTCAAATACGCGATCCACCCGGTGGCCGGTCGCATGCCCGGGCACATGAACGTCCTGCTGGCCGAGGCCGAAGTGCCTTACGACCAGGTGTTCGAGATGGAAGACATCAACTCCGAGTTCGGCCAGGCCGACGTGGTGCTGGTACTGGGCGCCAACGACGTGGTCAACCCGGCGGCGAAGAACGATCCGAAGTCGCCGATTGCCGGCATGCCGATCCTCGAGGCCTTCAAGGCCAAGACCATCATCGTCAACAAGCGCTCGATGGCCAGCGGCTATGCCGGCCTGGACAACGAGCTGTTCTATCTCGACAAGACCATGATGGTGTTCGGTGACGCCAAGAAGGTCATTGAAGACATGGTCAAAGCAGTGGAATAACACTCACGGCTTCGCCATCAACGCCCCGACTCGTCGGGGCGTTTTGATTTGTATCAAGGCCGAACGTTACCGATCCGGTAATAATGTTTTGCCTGAAACACCCGTAATAGAGGCCTTAAATGCGACCTTTGTAGCGGGTCGGGCACCGCGCGAATTCACTAGACTGCGCATCTTGCTTTCCAGCCCGAGATAACAACCTATGTACCGTGATCGCATCCGCTTGCCTTCGTTATTGAATAAAGTGATGAGCGCTGCCGAAGCAGCCTTGTTGATTCAGGACGGCATGACCGTCGGCATGAGCGGCTTTACCCGCGCCGGAGAAGCGAAAGCAGTGCCCCACGCCCTGGCTGAGCGCGCCAAGGTCACTCCGCTGAAAATCAGCCTGATGACGGGTGCGAGCCTGGGTAACGATCTCGACAAGGAACTCACCGAGGCCGGCGTGCTGGCGCGGCGTATGCCATTCCAGGTCGACAGCACGTTGCGCAAGGCGATCAACGCAGGCGAGGTGATGTTCATCGACCAGCATCTCTCGGAAACCGTTGAACAACTGCGCAACGGCCAGCTCAAGCTGCCCGACATTGCCGTGATCGAAGCGGTGGCCATCACCGAGCAAGGGCATATCGTACCGACCACATCGGTAGGTAACTCGGCCAGTTTCGCCATCTTCGCCCGGCAAGTGATCATCGAGATCAACATGGCCCACAACCCGAACCTGGAAGGGCTGCACGACATCTATATCCCGACTTATCGCCCGACCCGCACCCCAATCCCCCTGGTGAAAGTCGACGACCGTATTGGCAGCCCCGCTATCCCGATCCCGCCGGAAAAAATTGCCGCCATTGTCATCACCAACCAAGGGGACTCGCCTTCGACCGTCGCGTCACCGGACAGCGACACCCAGGCCATCGCCGATCATCTGATCGACTTCTTCAAGCAGGAAGTTGCGGCTGGGCGCATGACCAACAAGCTCGGGCCGTTGCAGGCCGGGATTGGCAACATCGCCAACGCCGTGATGTGCGGGCTGATCGATTCCCCCTTCGAAGACCTGACCATGTATTCCGAGGTCCTGCAGGACTCGACATTTGACTTGATCGACGCTGGCAAGCTGAGCTTCGCCTCCGGCAGCTCTATCACCCTGTCGAGCCGACGCAACGCCGATGTATTCGGAAATCTGGAAAGGTATAAGGACAAACTGGTCCTGCGCCCACAGGAGATCTCCAATCATCCCGAGGTCGTCCGCCGCCTGGGCATCATCGGTATCAATACCGCGCTGGAGTTCGACCTGTACGGCAACGTCAACTCCACCCATATCTGCGGCACTCGGATGATGAATGGCATTGGCGGTTCGGGGGATTTCGCCCGCAACGCCCACTTGGCGATTTTCGTTACCAAGTCGATTGCCAAGGGCGGTGCCATTTCCAGTGTCGTGCCGATGGTCAGCCATGTGGACCATACCGAGCACGATGTCGACATCCTGGTGACCGAGATCGGCCTGGCCGACCTGCGCGGCCTGGCGCCAAGGGAGCGGGCACGAGTGGTCATCGACAACTGCGTGCACCCGTCCTACCGCCAAGCTCTGAATGATTATTTCGAAGCAGCCTGCGCCCTGGGTGGACATACCCCGCACATCCTGCGCGATGCACTGAGTTGGCACGTCAACCTCGAAGAGACCGGGCGCATGTTGGCCGTCTGATACAGCTGGATCACCGCTATCGCAAATACAGTTTTGATTGAAGGCCGTCACCCGAGCCTGACTCGACAAAAACTGTACTGCTGTACCGGTGTTTTCTTACAGTCTTTTCCCACAAAACTTCTGTCAACCACCTAAATTGCACCATTACTGTGCAGATAGGTACAGTTGCCTCAATATTGACCAGTACACCGCTCTTTAACAGTTAACTGGTCTCTCACAATACAGGTGAACTGTATCTAGAGAGACTGGCCAAACGAGAGGATCATGGGCACCAGTTAAACCACTACCTAATCCCGCCACAAGCGGAAGGATGTCAACCATGGAACGTACACTCAGTTCCGAGCTGTTTTTCGAAGACAAAGCTGAAAAAAACCAGGCTTCCCTGCCTCTTCGCGTTATCGCTAACCTGATGTTGTGGCAGCGCCGCATCGCCAGCCGCCACCAACTGGCTCGTCTGGATTCGCGCCTGCTGGCTGACGCCGGTATCAGCGAAGCACAACGTTACGAAGAGCTGAGCAAGCCGTTCTGGCGCTAACTCAGCGTCGCTGGCCCTGACCCACCGGGTCCACCGCCAGCACCGAATTGAACAAACAAGACCCGTCGCGGGAAACTGCGACGGGTCTTGTCGTTTCCGGCCCTGTTTTTTGGAAGACCGGAGAGATATAACAGTTTCCAAGATCTTAAAAACATACCAGTACAGTTCATCTTGAGCCGTAGCACCCAATGCGGGCATCATGCTGCCGATGACCGTCGCAAAGGCTGTCACCCAACGCGTTCTGTCCTAATATCGATGCGAACGTGGCGAAGCGAGTCGAGCATGCGTCTCCTCTTCCAGCTACACGCACCGGTATCCTCATCCTTCAAGGAGTTTTCTCATGATCCGTCTCCGCCTGCTCAGCGCAGTTGCCCTGCTGGCCGTAGCCGCCCACTCCAACGCCAGCAGCTTTATCGTCACCACTGACTCCATTGTCGGCGCACTCAAGGCCACGTCCGACGTGACCTCCGATGCAACCTCATCACTGCGGGACAACAAGATCGTTCAGGCCGCCCGTGATGATGCCGCCAGCTTCGTGGCCAGCGAAGGCGCCATCCGTGGTGTGAAACTGGAAAGTGCCCTGGATTACATCCGCCAGCAGGCACCGCAGCTCAACGCCACCGATGCGCAGCTGGCCCAGGCCATCCTGGTAATCTGATGCAACATGAAACATCGGGCACCCAATGGTGTTCCGATGTTTCAACGCTGGCTCTGGCCCGCAGGTTTGCGCTAGCCTTCAGGCTCGCCATCAACCGTCGAGTCCCATGCGCTTTTACTCAGATCTGTTCATCGCGTCTTTCTTCGTAGTTTTTTGCTGGTCTGTTCCGGCCCATGCCTTCGATGTGTCCACCCAGCAAGTGGTGGTCAGCGTCTATGCCACGAGCATGGTGACCTCCGCGCCCTTCGACCATAAACTGATCGTCGCCGCTCACGATGACGCCGCGGCCTTCATTGCCAGCGACGGGCAGTTGCGAGGTGCACAGCTGGAATCGGCCTTGGATTACCTGCGCCGGACCCAGCCAAAACTTCACGTCAGCGACCTTGAACTGGCACAGGCAATTCTCGTCCAATAGTTATCCTTATTTCTCCGGAGTCGTTCCATGCGTAGCCCGCTGATTGCTGCCGCCCTAGGCCTGCTGGTGTTGGCCGATGTGGCCCAGGCACATACCCTGGTAGCCACCAGTAACATCATCGTTCGCGCTTCCCAGCGCACGATTGATTTCACTTCCGACACCACCACCTCCATCCGTGATTCGAAAATCGTCCGCGAAGCCCACGACGATGCAGCCAGTTTTGTCGCCAGCAATGGTGAAATTCGTGGCGCTCATCTCGAGGCCGCCTTCGACACCTTGCGCACCCGCGTGCCGGAAGCCCGCGACGCCAGTGACCAGGTTCTCGCCGAAGCCATCCTCGCATTGTGAGGCGGTTCGCCGCCTGGCTGGCGGCCGGGGTCTTGCTGCTCACGGGCAGCATGGCCCAGGCCGGCCTGCGACTGCACCTCAACGTCGAAGGACTGAGCCCGGCGCAACAGCAGGCCAGCCAGGCGCTGCTCGATGAAGCCATGCAGGCGCTGCCGCCGCGCTTCATCGAGCGGCTGGACCGACGCATCGATGTCGGCTGGACCGACCAGATGCCGGCCAACGCCTACGGCCAGGCCTCGCTGGTGTCGCAACTGGACCTCAATAGCAACCTGCTCGACAGCCTTGTCGACGGCAGCGCCGCGACGCAAAAGACCCGTCGCCCCCATGGCACCGTACGACGGGAAATGCTCGCCACCGTTTTGCACGAACTGACCCACATTTATGACCGCTCGCGTCTCTGGCCAGATCCCGAGCGGGCGCTGATCCAGCGTTGCACTCGACGCAACAGCAGCGCCGGGTTGATCGGTCTTCCCGATGAATGCCGGGGCCAGAACGACCGCCGCTTCACCCTCAGCGATGATCCGCGCTTGCTGGACCTCGCCGGCTGGCCGCAATACGTCGGCCGTCGCGGAGAGCGGGAACAGCACAACCGCCAGGTCGCCCGCAGCCCGGACCTCTATGAAACGAGCAGCCCCAAGGAGTTCGTCGCGGTCAATATGGAGTACTTTCTCCTCGACCCGAGCTACGCCTGCCGACGTCCCGCCCTGTATCGCTATTACCAGGAACACTTCGGCTGGGCACCCGCCGCCAAGGACACCTGCGCCAAATCGTTCGCGTTCCTCAATGCTGGCAACGACTTCGCCAAGACACCACTGGGCAAGGTCGATCCAGAGCGGGTCTATGCCATTGATTACCTGCTGGCCGAAGCCAACCAGAACTGGGTGAGCCGCTGGGGCCACAGCATGCTCCGGCTGGTGATCTGCGCACCAGGTCGCCCACGTGGCCCGGACTGCCGACTGGATCTGGACCAACACCTGGTGCTGTCGTACCGCGCCTTCGTCGGCGATGTGCAGCTATCGAGTTGGGACGGGCTGGTCGGCAAATACCCGTCGCGCCTGTTCGTATTGCCGTTGGCCCAGGTGATCGATGAATACACCAAGACCGAACTGCGCAGCCTGGCGTCGGTGCCGCTGAACCTGTCGCGCACCGAGATCGAGGAGACGGTCGAGCACGCCGCCGAAATGCATTGGAGCTACGACGGCAACTATTACTTCCTGTCCAACAACTGCGCCGTGGAAAGCTTGAAGCTGTTGCGCAGCGGCAGCAATAACGAGCAGCTCAAGGGCCTGGACAGCATCATGCCCAACGGCTTGCTGGAAGTCCTCAAGGGCCGGGGCCTGGCGGATACCAGCGTGCTGGATGATCCCAAGGAAGCCCTGCGCCTGGGCTACCGCTTCGACTCATTCCGCGAGCGATACCAGGCGATGTTCGATGTGCTGAAGAAGTATCTGCCGATCAAGCAACAAACGGTGGAGGACTGGCTGGCCCTGGACGCCGCCGAACGCCGCGTCTGGTTCGAACAGGCCGACCTGCGCACCAGCGCGGCGCTGTTGCTGTTGGAACAGGCCAGTTATCGTCGGCAACTGTTGTTGGCCCAGGATGAAGTCAAACAGCGTTATCTCGGAGCCCGTGAATTGCAGAATGGCGGCATGGAAAGGGCTAATGCAACGCTGCAGCAGATCCTCGCCAACAGCGGCTTCCTGAGCCGTCCGGCCGAACTGCTGGGCAGCAGCGGCTATGGCTTGCCGCAACCCAGCGAGTGGCAACGCTTGGAGTCGGAAAGCAGCTTGCGCCAGAAACAGCTTCAAACGCTGACAGGTGACCTGGACAAGGAAGTCCGGGCATTGCTTGAGCCGAGTCGCGCCGCTGAAATTGCTGCCAGCGAGGCCAATGTGAAAGCGATCGGCGAGCATTTGCGCAGACTGCACAAGGCCGGGGGCGGGTTGGAATTGCCCTGACGTGCACTGCTTGAAGCGATAACAAAAAGGGGTTCAGAACCAAGTTCTGAACCCCTTTTTTCATGCTGCAGGACGATCAACAATCAGCTGACACGCGCCTTGCGCACACCATCGGCCAGGGCGGCACACAAGCTCAACACGCCATCGATTGCCTGTTCCGACGTATCGGCATTGGCGATATGGTCGATCAGCGCCGAGCCAACCACCACACCATCAGCCAATCGTGCGATGGCCGCAGCCTGCTCCGGCGTACGGATACCGAAACCAATGCTGATCGGCAAATCGGTGTGGCGACGCAAGCGCGCCACGGCTTCTTCCACATGCTCCAGCGTCGCGGCACCGGCACCGGTCACACCCGCCACCGATACGTAATATACAAAGCCGGAACTACCATTGAGCACCGTTGGCAAACGCACGTCGTCGGTGGTTGGCGTGGTCAGGCGGATGAAGTCCAGGCCTGCTGCCTGGGCCGGTTCGCACAGTTCGCTGTTGTGCTCGGGCGGCATGTCCACAACGATCAGGCCATCCACACCAGATTCCAGCGCCTCGCCAATGAAACGCTGCACGCCATAACGGTGGATCGGGTTGAAGTAGCCCATCAGCACCAACGGCGTCTCGCTGTTGTCTTTGCGGAACTCACGAACCATCTGCAGGGTTTTCGCCAGGTTCTGCTGGGCGCCCAAGGCACGAATGTTCGCCAACTGGATCGCCGGACCGTCGGCCATCGGGTCGGTGAACGGCATGCCCAGCTCGATGACATCGGCACCGGCCGCTGGCAGGCCCTTGAGGATTGCCAGCGAGGTGTCGTAGTCCGGGTCGCCAGCCGTGACGAAAGTCACCAGGGCGGCGCGGTTCTGTTCCTTGAGTTCGGCAAAACGGGTTTGCAGGCGGCTCATCAGTGTTTCTCCTGCTGGGACTGTTCCATGTGGTGCATCACGGTTTGCATGTCTTTGTCGCCACGGCCGGACAGGTTGACCACCATCAGGTGATCCTTCGGCAGGTTCGGTGCGCGTTTGAACACTTCCGCCAGGGCATGGGCGCTTTCCAATGCAGGAATGATCCCTTCCAGTCGGCAGCATTTGTGAAAGGCTTCCAGAGCTTCGGCGTCGGTCACCGAGGTGTACTGGACGCGACCAATGTCGTGCAACCAGGCGTGTTCCGGACCGATGCCGGGGTAGTCGAGACCGGCGGAAATCGAATGGGCGTCGATGATCTGACCATCGTCGTCCTGCAACAGGAAGGTGCGGTTGCCGTGCAGTACACCGGGGACGCCGCCGTTCAGGCTCGCCGCATGCTTACCGGTCTCGATGCCATAACCGGCGGCTTCGACGCCGATGATCTCGACGCTCTTGTCGTCCAGGAACGGGTGGAACAGGCCCATGGCGTTGGAGCCACCGCCGATGCACGCCACCAGGCTGTCCGGCAGGCGACCTTCCTGGGCTTGCAACTGCTCGCGGGTTTCCTTGCCGATCACAGCCTGGAAGTCACGCACCATCGCCGGATACGGATGCGGGCCAGCCACGGTACCGATCAGGTAGAACGTGCTGTCGACGTTGGTGACCCAGTCGCGCAGGGCCTCGTTCATTGCATCTTTCAGGGTACCGGTGCCAGCGACCACCGGGATCACTTCAGCGCCCAGCAGCTTCATGCGAAACACGTTGGCCTGCTGGCGCTCGATGTCGGTGGTGCCCATGTAGATCACACAATCGAGGCCAAAACGCGCGGCCACCGTGGCGGTGGCCACACCGTGCATGCCGGCGCCGGTCTCGGCGATGATGCGTTTCTTGCCCATGCGCCGCGCCAGCAGGATCTGGCCGATGCAGTTGTTGATCTTGTGCGCGCCGGTGTGGTTCAGCTCCTCAC
>Ga0065714_10064973_pt1 | contig 14653 bp, 12 predicted proteins | sample MisRhiReplicate2_FD_59101 | JGI IMG/M metagenome (GOLD analysis project Ga0065714, IMG submission 59101) | Miscanthus rhizosphere microbial communities from Kellogg Biological Station, MSU, sample Rhizosphere Soil Replicate 2: eDNA_1 v2... | ecosystem: Host-associated > Plants > Roots >...
AAAGCTTTCATCGAGTTCCTTCTCAGAATCGGGATCTTCTTTGGCAAATTCCAATAAAACCTGCAGATCTTCAAACTGAGTGTTAATTTCTTCATAATCCTCAACCCACTTTTTCTTTGAACGGAGTTGCTTAAGGAAAACCTCAGCTGTTTTAGGATTGTCCCAAAATTCCGGCGCTGCGGTTTTTTCATCATCATTGGAGATTTCTATCTTCTTTTTATCGATTTGAAGATATTTATGAAGGTCTTCAATTCTTGACTGAATTTCTTTTATCTGGTCGTTGTTGATCACGAATATTTCTTTTTTGCAAAAATAAGATTTAAAATTGAGAGTTTATAATTCCCGAAATTTAGGTTTAAACAATTTCATCTTATTTTTTAGTCATAATGCGAAATCGTTTTCTGAATTAAATCACTTTAAATTTCATTAGTGTTACAATAAAAACCGCTTACAAGTAAACGGTTTGAGTAGTTTTTAAGGCGTCTTTTGATTAAAAAATTATTTTTTTACAATTTTTTGAGATAAAGATGTTCCGTTTTTATTTTTTAAAACAATGATGTAAATTCCTTTATTTAAAAATGAAAAATCCATTTTTGGTTGCGGTTGTAAATTCTGTTTAATGGTCTTTCCTGATACATCTAAGACATCTATGGAAACGATATCTGAAATATTTTCAAAATTCAGTTCGCTTGAAAATGGATTAGGATAAACTATTTTTTCTTTACCCAATTTTGTATCAGAAACTGAAAGCTGAGTTGTTTGTACAGAGATTGCAAAAATATTCATCACTGTTACTTCGGTAGACGTTTTTTTGAATGTGACAGATATGATGGGTTTAGATTGGTTCGTAGCATTGATAGCTAAAGGAATCTGATAAATTCTTGGGTTTATTCCTCCTCCCGCATCCAAAGCATTTGATGCTCTGTTAATTCTGCCGATTCCCTGTATTGCAAAGCTGCTTCCACCATACCAATCCTGAAAAGTTGTACTTGAAAAAACCTGTGAGGTTCCATCCTGAAAATTAACTGTAATATCGCCGATCGACGGACCGCTTCCACTCACAGCGAGTACATATACATTGTTTGCGGTATACGGAGTTGCCAAAGTAAGAGTTCCCGTGTCGTTGGCATTGGGAAGTCTTAAAGAATTATTAGCAGAATAAGAAGCCAACTGATAGGATAATCCGCTTGTTGTTGCTACTGCAGAAGTGATAAGTCCATTTTCGGGCAATCCGTAAGTAAGAGCTGTAGCCGATGAATTCACTTTAAAATCTTTTGACATATACGCAAAATTATCTGTATCCTTGTCTAAACTTGCAGTTGTAGAAGTTGTTGCCAATCCTACTCCGTTTGCGATGACATCTGCATTGAATCCTGAAAGTGATAATTTTTGGTAAGTTTGGGCATTTACCTGAGCCAAAGTAAAGATAATGCCAAGAGAGAAGAGTTTTCTTTTCATAGGTTTTGTATAATATTTAATTAGTTTTTATTTAAATGAATCATGTTCAGTTTTTATGTTTTTACAGTTTGAAGTTTTGAAGATCAGCATATTTCAAATCGCACGGTACAAGAAAAAGCATGAACAAATATAGAAGAGGTATCGTTAAAACCACTACTCTATAAATACTCTGCAATAAAAAACAGATACTCAATAAATACTTACTTATCTTTAAATTAACTATTTAACATCATTTGAAGAACTCAAAGACATTATACGACAGAATTTATCGAATCATAAAAAACATATTACCACTAATAAAACAAAATCATTAAATAATTTATAAAATTGATTAATAAAAAGAAAATCTCTTAAATACTAATAAAATATCTTTTTTAAATAAAAAAACAAGAAATATTACACTGAAAATTAAAGGTTTGTCAGCAATAAATAAAAGTTTCAAACTTATTCTTCATCACCATCATTATGCTGAAAACCAATTGCTCTTCTCGGCTCTTCCACAATACGGTACGTTTCAAGTTCAGTTTTTAAAGCATTAATTCTTGTCTGAAAATCTTCGGGATTATTGATAATAACATCTGCCAAAAACATTGCGATCTGCTCCAGATATTCTTCTGTAAGCTTACTTGCAGCGTCACGTAAGGCAGCACTCAGAATTTTTTGGTCGATTACCAATTTTTCGTTTCTGGTTTTTTGGTAGAGATTTTTTATGCGTTTTTTCAGACTTTGGGTAAAATCAATGAGCATTGTATTGCTGAAAACTTTCATTTTTGAAGCAATATTATTCCAGAATGGGATTTTGTCGGCTTTATTATTTTTCAGAATCTTGTACAAAAGCGAGTCTTCTTCAAGACCTTTTGTCATCATGTATAAAATGATTTCAGACCTTTCCGAAGCATTTGGAGGAAATACCGGAACCAAAACATCAAATCTTCCGGGTGCCATAATTTCTTTATCAATCTCCGAAACAGAATTGGCAGATCCGATCATCAGAAGATCTTCCTTTTCAAATTTACTGATGTAATGAAGAATAATTTCCTGAGCTTCCAGATTACATGAGGGAATGTCTTTCTCTGCTTTTCGCTCCGTCATAATTTGATCAAAATCATCCATAAAAAGCAAAATTTTGTCGGCATTCATCGTATTGACTAAGAAATCATTAAAATCGGTTTTGTTTCCGTCTACGTAAGAAGTTCCCAGATAATGCTTTTTCACTTCTTTGAAATGATAATTGATGATCTCAGCAATTTTATTTGCCCAGAAAATTTTACCGCTTCCGGGAGGTCCGTAAAGAATAATTCCGGCAGGTTTGTGAATTCCCCAGTCTTTGATCTGCTTTTCATTTAAAAAAGGTTCCAGAACCGTAGAAATATAGAAAAACAAATCTCTGTAGCCTATAAAATCACGTTTCTGAAGACTGGTTTTATATCCGAAATAATCATAAACGAATTGATAATTCCCTCCTAATTTTTGGTCAATTCCATAACTGGAAATCGATGAGCGGAAAAATCCGTTATCAAAAATATTGGGATCTATTTCTTTGATTGCCTTTTCTATCTTTTCTTTTGGCTGATTGATGGTTTTGGCAATGTGGTCGAGGGTTTTATTTTTATCTAAATCTTTTTCATAATCTTTAAGAAAATCTGCATTTTCTCGGGCAAATTTTTCAAAATCTTTTTTCACCTCAAAATTGGTTGAGATGCAGTCTGCTAAGTCAAGATCAAAATCCTGAATAAAAAATTTAATGCTTTCCGGTGATATATTGAGCTCTTTTGCAAGTTCGGTTAACTTCATAAAATCATCTGTTAGTTCTATCAAATTTAATATTTTAATATTAAAAATTGTTTTTATTTATACCCAATTTGTAACATTTCACGAAAAAGAGAGACTTTTTAGAGTATAAACAAACTACATGGAAAAAGTTTTATCGGTCAAAAATCTGACTAAAAGATTCAAGAGAGTCGTTGTCAACAATATTTCCTTCGATGTGGAAAGAGGCAACGTTTACGGACTTCTCGGTCCCAACGGAAGCGGAAAATCTACCACATTCGGGATGCTTCTTTCAACCATCAATCCTACAAGCGGCGATTGGTTCTGGTTTGGAAAAAAGGGAACAGATTCTGAAACGCTGAAAAAAATTGGTGCAATCATCGAACAGCCCAATTTCTATCCTTATTTAAGTGCGGAAACCAATCTTAAAATTGTTGCTGAGATTAAAGGAACACCTTATTCAAGAATTGATGAAGTTTTAAATACGGTCGGGCTTTTAGAAAGAAAAAAAGATACTTTTAAAACATTTTCTTTAGGAATGAAACAGCGTTTGGCGATTGCATCGTCTTTGCTGAATAATCCTGAAGTTTTAATTTTGGACGAACCAACGAATGGTTTAGATCCTGAAGGAATTATCCAGATCAGAGAAATCATCGGAACAATTGCAAAACAGGGAATTACCATTATCATTGCAAGTCACCTTCTAGATGAGATTGAAAAAATCTGCAGCCACGTAATTGTTTTGAAAGACGGAAATGCTATCTATTCCGGAGCCGTTGACGGAATGACCAGCAACGATGGCTATTTTGAACTGAAAGCTGATAACAATGCCTCACTTCTGACCGCTTTGGAAGAACTTCAGTGGTTTACCTCAGTAAAAATTAATGGTGATATCGTTAAAGCTCAGGTTCGTGACGATGCTTCGATTTCCGCATCAGGCTTAAATCAGAAACTTGCAGAAAAAGGTATTTTCTTATCTCATCTGGCTAAGAAAAAACAATCGCTTGAAACTCAATTCCTTGAACTTGTAAAAAACAACAATTAATCATGATGAAATTATTAAAACTCGAATATTACAAAAACCTGAATTACAGACCATTTAAGGTTTTTACGATCCTGTATTTTGCCATTTTGATTGCTCTGCTTTTTATCGGATTAGCTGATCTTAAGCTTTTTGGAAATCCAATCAACCTAAAAGAACAAGGAATGTACGATTTCCCAGGAATCTGGAATTTTACGACATGGACGGTCGCATTGCTCAAGATTTTCTTAGGACTAATTATTGTATTTTCAATCTCGCAGGAATTCAGCAACCGAATGTTTAAGCAAAATACAATTGACGGACTGAGCAGAGAAGAATTCATTGGCTCGAAACTGATTACCATTACAATTTTCACAATAGTTTCTACATTAATTGTTTTTGGAATTACTTTGTTTTTAGGGAAAAGTTATTCAACGGTAACAGATTCTGAAATGGTTTTTAAAGAAATATTTTTCATTGGAAATTATTTCGTGAAACTATTTTCTTTTTTCTGTTTCCTTATGTTTTTATCAATTCTTTTAAGAAAATCGGTATTCGTATTCCTTGCATTTTTCGTTATTTGGGTTGGCGAGGCTGTCATTGGAGGAATTGAAGCTTACTCTAAATTAACAGGAATGCAGGGAGCTCAAAGAAATGAAGTTCTTCAAAACGATTTTTTCTTTAGCAGACTTTTTCCATTGGAAAGTATGTCAAGTTTAATTCCAAACCCAATGCTTAGACTGAATATGGCAAAAGCAATGGGCTTAAAATACGAATTTACCTACCCAACAGAAAGTCTGATTGCATGTCTGGTTTGGTGTGCAATCTTTATCATTGGCTCTTACTGGATTTTAAAGAAAAGAGATTGGTAATTGTATATTTATCAGATATAAATTATTCAAATACGAAAGTGATTCATGATTGAGTCACTTTTTTTATTTAAATTTAAACCAATGATTTCAGGGAAGAAAATATACTATGTTCCGGGATTGATAAGTGCATTATTGATTCCTGTTTTGTTTTGGTATTTCGGGAATCAAAAATATGAAGAAATCAATGTAGGGGTTATTGATATAGGTATTCCAGCGAAATTAAATGATGAAAATTATAAATACTCTTTTGAACCATTGAGAAATTGGAATTATCAAAAAATTACTGTTCAGCCAAATTCCGCAAAAAAAAATTCTAAATATTATGTTTCAAAACTGAAAGAACTTCAAAAAAGAAACAAAAAAGAATCAGGAATTGAATTTATTTTAGATAACAACAATACTTATGGAGATTTTGCATCTATTTTAAATGATATGGCTATAGCTAAACAAGAGACCTATGGTTTAGATCTCAACAAAACGGGACATCTTTTTGCCGTTCATTTTTACAAAGATCCAAATAAAATACAAAATGTTTTTGGTGACGATACTGTTTTTTATAACTATACAGAAAGTGACTATTACACAGGCTACACAAAATTCAAATTTCAAATGAGTCAACTTCCTAAAGAAGCCTTCTATATAATTGGGGGGTTCTTAATTTTTCTAAATATCTCAATGCTCAGCATCAAAGAAAGGTTCTTAAACTAAAAAAGTTGCCTTTCGACAACTTTCAATTTATTTCTTCGCTTTTGGAAGCGGGTTTGCTTTTCTGGCTTCTTCAAAAAGTCCCGGTTCAATGTGACAATATCCTCCGGGATTTGCGTTGAGATAATCCTGATGATAATCTTCTGCTCTGTAGAAATTCTTTAAAGTCTCAACTTCTACAACGACTGGTTTATTATAATTTTTAGCTAATTTTTCCACTTCTGCTTTTACAACGGCTTCGGTGTTTTTATCAGTAAAGTAAATTCCGCTACGGTAATTATCTCCTACATCATTTCCTTGTCTGTTCAAAGTAGTAGGATCGATTGATTTAAAATAAAGATCAATCAGTAATTTCAGATCCACCTGATCGGCATCATATTTCACTTTTACGGTTTCTGTAAATCCCGTCGTATGACTGATCACTTCTTCATAAGTAGGATTTTTAGTTTTTCCGTTGGCATATCCCACTTCAGTTTTTACAACTCCTCTCACTTGTTGAAATAAATGTTCGGTTCCCCAAAAACATCCACCTGCGAAGTAAATTTCTTTTACATTGGCTCCATCCATAAAAGTCTCATTTTCTTTTTCTTTGTTAATTTCTCCTGTTTTCATTTTTTTTGAATCTCCACAACTCGCTGCAAACACAGCGATTCCGAGAAACATCCCGAGTAATATGAATATGTTTTTCATTTTTTGTTTGTTGTACTTAATCATTTTGTTGATATAATTTTTAGAACACTTTAGTTAGATGCAAATTTCACGCTAAAATTAAATTTGGTTTTAAGAATTTTCATTTAACAATTTCGATTAATCATATATACGGAAAAACGAATCTGAACGGTTTTAATTTAGAGTTTAAATGAAAATTTTTGGTCATATTTTTCCATAGTTTGTCATTCCGGAGGAATCTAAACGTTTGACTCTCGGTAAGATTCCTCCGGAATGACAAAGACGTCTTTGAAGTCATCATCTTAATCTTAGTAAAAAAACAATTCAGAACATCTATAAATTCCGAACAACAGTATCTCACAATCACTTAAAAATATTAAATTTGCATCCTTATCAATTTTTTTGATATTAAAAGCTATAAAAAATGACTTCACAGGAAATACGCCAACAGTTTTTAGACTATTTTAAAAGTAAAAATCACCTCATCGTTCCTTCAGCACCGATCGTGTTGAAAGATGATCCAACGCTGATGTTTTCCAACTCGGGAATGACTCAGTTCAAAGATTTTTTCTTAGGATATAAAACTCCGACCGCCCCAAGAATTGCCGATACACAAAAGTGCTTAAGAGTTTCCGGAAAGCATAACGATTTGGATGATGTGGGTCGTGATACCTATCACCACACGATGTTTGAAATGTTGGGAAACTGGTCTTTCGGTGATTATTTTAAAAAAGAATCGATTTCTTGGGCTTGGGAATTGTTGACGGAAGTATACGGAATCCCAAAAGAAAATTTGTACGTAACCATTTTTGAAGGCGACGCAAAAGAAAATCTGGAAAGAGATACTGAAGCTTATGATCTTTGGAAACAATTCGTTTCAGAAGACAGAATCATCAACGGGAACAAAAAAGATAATTTCTGGGAAATGGGAGCAAGCGGACCTTGTGGACCTTGTTCAGAGATTCATGTAGACTTGAGAACTCCAGAGGAAAAAGCTAAAATTTCCGGTTTGGAGCTGGTGAACAACGATCATCCTCAGGTTGTTGAAATCTGGAATCTAGTATTCATGCAGTTCAACAGAAAAGCTGACGGTTCTCTTGAAAATCTTCCTGCAAGACACATTGATACAGGAATGGGATTTGAGCGTCTTTGTATGGCTTTACAGCAGAAAGAATCCAACTATGACACTGATGTTTTCACGCCTTTGATTGCTAAGGTGGAAGAGCTTTCAGGAAAAAAATATACAGGAATTTTAACGGACGAAAAAGATATCGCAATCCGCGTTGTAGTAGATCACATCAGAGCGGTTTCTTTTGCCATTGCAGATGGACAGCTGCCTTCCAACGGAGGTGCAGGTTATGTGATCAGAAGAATTTTAAGAAGAGGAATTTCTTACGCTTATCGATTTTTAGACAGAAAAGAACCTTTCCTTTTTGAATTGGTGGCTGTGCTTCAAAATCAAATGGGAAAATTCTTCCCTGAATTGGAAAAACAAGGAAAACTGGTTACTGAAGTGATCAAAAGTGAAGAAGAATCTTTCTTAAAAACTATTGAAAACGGTTTATTGAGAGTTGAAAAATTAATTCAGCAGACAATCTCCGAAGGTTCTAAAGTTCTTCCAAGTGTTGAAGTTTTTGAATTGTATGATACATACGGTTTCCCGGATGATTTGACTAGAATTATTGCAGAAGAAAAAGGTTTGACGATTGACGAAGCCGGTTTTGAAGCTGAAATGGCGAAACAAAAACAACGTTCTAAAAAAGACTCAGCTTCTAAAGTCTACGACTGGGTTGTTTTGGAAGAAAAACCTGAAAATTTTGTAGGTTACGATCAAATCGAAGCGGAAACTTACATTACAAGATACAGAAAAGTAGAAAATAAAGACGGCGAATTTTATCAGGTGGTATTGAGCAACTCCCCTTTCTACCCTGAAGGTGGTGGACAAATCGGTGACAAAGGTGTACTGGAAAATGCGGTTGAAAGCTTTGAAGTTTTAGAAACTAAAAAAGAAAACGGATTGATTATTTCTTTAATCAACGGACTTCCGAAAGATGCAGGAGCTGTTTTTTATGCTAAAGTTAATGCAACCGAAAGAAAAAACTCTCAGGCAAATCACTCTGTAACGCATTTGTTGCACGAGGCTTTGAGAGAAGTTCTGGGAACTCATGTTGAACAGAAAGGTTCATTCGTTGGTCCGGATTATCTGCGTTTTGACTTCTCGCATTTCAGTAAGATGACCGAGGAAGAATTGGCTTTGATTGAAGAAAAAGTCAATGCAAAAATTAAAGAAAATATCGCTTTGCAGGAATTCAGAAACATCCCGATTCAGGAGGCAATTGACAAAGGTGCAATGGCATTGTTTGGCGAAAAATATGGTGACAGCGTGAGAATGATCCAGTTTGGAAGTTCAAAAGAATTGTGTGGTGGAACTCACGTAAAACATACAAGCGAAATCGGTCATTTTAAAATCAATTCTGAAAGTTCTGCAGCGGCAGGAATCAGAAGAATAGAAGCGATTTCAGGAGACAAATCTGAAGAATATTTCAAAAGTTTAGAAAAACAAGTAATCGAGCTTTCTCAATTGCTGAAATCTAAAGACATTGTAAAATCGATTGAGAAATTGATTGAAGAAAATTCAGCCTTAAAATCCGAAGTTGAATCTCTGAAAAAAGAAAAAGCAAAAGGCGAAATCGGCGATTGGAAAACTGCTTACGAACATAAAGGCGACAAACAGCTTTTGGTAAAGAAAACTTCTCTGGATGCAGGTTCGGTAAAAGATATTGTATTCCAACTGAAGAAAGAAATCCCTACTTCTGTAACGATTGTTTTGTCAGATTACGACGGAAAACCAATGATTACCGTTGGAATTTCAGATGATCTGGCTGCAAGTTATCAGGCAGGAACAATTGTAAAAGATTTAGCTAAAGAAATCCAGGGCGGTGGCGGTGGAAATCTTGGTTTTGCAACAGCAGGCGGGAAAAATCTTGATGGTTTGGAGAATGCGTATCAGAAGGCTTTGAATCTTTAATTAATTTTCTAGTAAACATTAACGCTTTGCGGTTTCTATAAGGATTTAATGATCCGAATTTATTGTAAACAACAAACCCTTTCAGTTTTGAAAAGGTTTGTTTGTATTTAACGCAACTCAGTCGTTCGTCACTTCGAGTAGGTTTTTGAAGAAAACCGCATCGAGAAGTTTTTGTTTTATAGAAAGATTTGTGCTTCGATTCAAAGGTTCTCGATACATTTTTCTCCGCTACGCTGCGAAAAACACTCGAACTGACGAACGACTCACGAGGTTAAGTCGTTATCAGTATAGGCGAGACGTCACTTCGAATAGGTTTTTGCAAAAACCGTATCGAGAAGTTCTTGATTCACAGGCAGCCCATGCTTCACGGGTTCTCGATACTTTTTTCTTCGCCGAGTGAAGAAAAACACTCGAACTGACGGGTCTCTTTGTATCGTTTGATATCATGTAAACCCGACGTCACTTCGAGTAGATTTTTGCTAAAAAATCGTATCGAGAAGTTTTTGTTTAAAAGCAAACTCTGATTCAAAGACTCTCGTAATAATTATTGATGTCCTAATTAAGTAAATTACTTAGAACAATTATTATTTTATTTTATCGTTATCACTTTCAATTAATCCCATTTTATGCTTTGCTCCCCAATGATGTAGTTCTTTGCAAACAGGCATCAGTTCCTTTCCAATATTCGTTAATTCATATTCAACTCTTGGCGGAACTTCTGCAAAAACCGTTCTTATTACTAAACCATCTTTTTCCAATTCTCTTAACTGTAGAGTGAGCATTCTTTCGGTGATATTGGAAATTATTTTTTTTAATTCTCCGAAACGCTTTTTCTCTTTTTCCAATTGTAATAAAATAGGAAGTTTCCACCTGCCTCCAACCAGCTGAACTGCATAGGTAACGTTGCAGTCAGTAATAAAAATTTTATTCTTGTGATTTGTAGAGGTTTCTTTGTTTGTCATTACTTACATTTTTGTATGTACCTTACAATTGTATGTGTACTGTACAAAGTTAATTGTTTCCTGATAAATTTGCAATCAGATAAAAAGAAAGAAAAATGAAAACAGATCGTATCAGAGTCGGAATTATTGGTTTAAATCCCGATAGCCATTGGGCATCAAAATCACATATACCGACATTAAAGTTTTTGGAAGATGATTTTGAAATTCTAGGTGTAGCGAATACAACCTATGAAAGTGCAAAAAGAGCTTCCGAAGCATTCCAAATCCCTTATGCATTTCAGAATGCGGAAGCACTGATCAACTCACCGGAAATAGATTTGGTAATCGTTACCGTGAAAGTACCCTATCATTTTGAGTTAGTAAAAGCTGCCTTGGCATCAGGTAAACACGTGTATTGTGAGCATCCACTTGGAAATGGTTTGGAGGAAACCAGACTTTTAGCCGAAATGGCAGCGAAAAAAAATGTTGTGGCAGTTGTAGGAACTCAGATGGTGGTAGCACCTGAAATTTTGTATTTGCAACAACTCATTAAGGATAGTTTTGTCGGGAAAGTTCTGTCTACAACTTTGATTGGTTCGGGCGGGAACTGGAGAAACGAGACGGTTGCAGATTTATTTTATTTGTACGATAAAGCCAATGGTGCAACTATGCTAACGATACCATTGGCACATACATTGGCTGGTGTTACCACTGTATTGGGAAGCTTTTCAGAACTCAGTTCCAAAATGACAAGCAATTTTACTACGGTGAAAGTGCTGGAAACGGGTGAGGTAAAATCGAAAACAGCAGAAGACCAAATTATGGTGATCGGTACATTAACAAATGGTGCAGCAATTTCTGTGCATTATCGTGGTGGCATATCACGAGGTACTAATCTTTTATGGGAAATTAATGGGACAGAAGGTGATATACAGGTAAGAGGTGATTTGGGACACGGACAGCTGATCCCTCTCTCTATTTTTGGAGCGAAAGGAACTGAGAAAGAACTGAAATTAATGAAAGTTCCGGCAGAGATTATGAATAATTTTCCCGAAGATCCAATGGTAGGAAATGTAGCCCGAATGTATAAGTTGCTGGCAGACGATATTAGAAACAATACCCGGAAAGCACCTTCCTTTGATGATGCGGTACAACTTTATGAATTGCTGAATACTATAGAGCTGTCTGCGACGAAGCTCGACTGACGGAGCGTATCTTGTATCGTTTAAACAATCGTCACTTCGAGTAGATTTTTGCAAAATCGTATCGATAAGTTTGTGATTCACAGGCAGTCTGCGATTCACGGGTTCTCGATACATTTTTCTCCGCTATGCTATGAAAAACACTCGAACTGACGGGGCGAATGACGGAGCGTATTTGACATCGTGTAAATGAAACGTCACTTCGAGTAGGTTTTGCAAAAACCGTATTGAGAAGTTTACACCTGATCCTCTGTAGGCGGCACTTCCGGCAATCCGCTTGGGGTGTCGTAGATGATATAGTCGTTGTATTTTGCTTCGTTGGTTTCGTAGAAGATATCACGACCGATTCCTGCGTATTTGGTGAGCAGTTGGTAGAGTTTGTTGAGTGCTTCTACCCGACTTTCTGTCGCAACATCACGGTCCGAAATACCTTTTGCCTGTGCGTCTATCGCAACATCGAGGGCATTACGCTGTGTAATAAGGGTGGTGATTTTCTCTGAAGTAAGACCTTCGTCAGCAAGTTGGGAAAGATATTTTTCGGCAGTACTACTCATGATTTTGGCAACGCGAACGATCTCTGCATCGCTTTGTTGACTGATCAATGCATTACCGAATTCCTTGTATTTGGCACTATAGAGTCCGAAAACATTTTCTGCCATATTGAAAATACTGCGCATGGATTTTTCGAGTGCATTTCTGGCGGCATCTTTTTATTCGATAAGATTTGTTTTGATAGCTTCCAGCTGTTCATCGTTCGGGAAGTTGTCTACGGTGTGGAGTGCAGTTGTCAGTTCTGTTTTTTTGGCGGCGTTATAGCCACGGTCTGTAAATTCGGTGATGTCTCTGTCGATCAAACCGATCAATTCATCTGCTTTTTGTTTCAGTACAGAATCTGCAAGTTTAAAATCTCGTTTTACCTGTTCTTTTTTCATAATACATTTCTTTTTTGTGTTAAAAATTTTGATTAAAGTCTATTTTATCTTGTTTGTATAATTTTATCTTTCTTTCCGAAACGGCTGTAAAGCACTGAAATATAACAAATTGTACTTGATCGCCTCAACGGAGTGGTTGAACGCCTCAACGGAACGGTTGATTGTCTCTTCGGAATGGTTGATTGCCTTAACGGATTACTTGAACGCCCTTACGAAGTGGTTGTTTGCCTCAACTGAATAGTTGAATGCCCTTTCGAAGTAGTTAATACACTCATCAAACTGCCTGAACAAACCAACGGAACGGTTTACCGTTTTTTGAGATGAGCAATGGGTTGAAAAGTATTGGGTTGGATTTTGGAACCGGGAGTGCCGGAAGCCTACGCATGAACTGCGGGGTTATTTCTTAATATCATCATTTTGTTTTTTGTTGTTCTTAAAACAAATATAAAAATATTTTTGAATACTATGGGATTGGGATTTTATTTTTTTTAAATGAGAAAACCTCGCGTGTGGGCGAGGTTTTTATTTATGGTGATGAGTACGATTAATGTTATTCTAATTAAATAATACTTTTTTCATTTTTTATCGTTATCTCATTTGTTCCTTTAATCATAATTTTATGCTCATCTCGGATTTGTTTCCATTCAGTAGCTTTTATTAAATGATTATGAAAATTAGTTTTCCCTGTTCTTGGGAATGATACTACAGCATAAACAACCTTGTCATCATCTAAAATTTCTTTTTCTCTAAACAACTTTACATTTTCCAAAATTTTTTCCTTACATTCTTTATGGTATGTTGAAACATTTTTTGGTTTACAATCTTTGATTTCAATAAATAATATCCACGAATTGGGAAGCAAAGTAGTTGGAGTTACTATACATTCACATTGCTTAGGTTCTTTACCATTGTCATCAATGAAACACTGTGGGCTAAATATTGATGTTGAAATATGTATTTCAGTTGGATTATTTATTATTAATGAATCAATATCCGTTGGATTTGTATCATGTATTTCAACCGAACGTAAAGATGCAGTTCGCTCCGTATAATCAGCTATATATACTTTTTCAGTAATAAATGATTCATGACTAAATTTTGATGAGTCAAAAACACTATCTATCTTATTCTTCATCCTTGTAGTAATTTAGTAGCTGATAATATTCATCTGTCAGTTCTGTCATTTTTTTATCAAAGTAATTTTCAGAAATGATATTATCCTTATCTTGAATGCTTCGAATATTCCCATCCTCCAATTCCCATATAGAAATCATTTTCGGATTAATCCAAGATTTTCTGGAAAGAAATTTGTTATTAAAAAATTCTTGTTTCTCTTCTACCTCCATAGATTGATTATTAACTAATCCACCCATCATGCAATTGTTTAGAGCATATAAAATATATGGACTGTGAGTTGTTAACAAAAGATTATGATCCTTGTCTTCTGATTGTATTGATTCAAATAAATGATAAATCAATTCTTTTTGCGTCTCGGGAAATAAGTTTTGCTCTGGTTCTTCAATTATTACACTAGAAAAATTATAATCAGCAGAAAAACCAATTTTTTCCCAAATATTAGCTTTTACTTCTTCTACGGTTTTATTCTTTTGTTTTTTATTTTGCTGAAAATTTTGCATATCAATAATCCAATTGTAATCTTCTTTCATATTTTCAGGCAACAAATCTTGAATATGCTTTCTTTCTGCAGGAGAAGGATTTCGCTTTTGATTATATAGCTCATTAAATAAATATTCGCAAACGACAAGCAATGGTGTTATTGATTGCTGACCACTTGAGGCACGTTGCAAAAGAACAGTTTTCTTATTGGGAAGCAGCAAAACATCTTCTTTCTTGGTTGCGTTATATTTATATTTTATGTTTATTGATTTTAAAGGACTTGAAAAGCTTTTTTTATTTGTAAGTATTTCTTTAAACAACATCCAGTCATTTAAAAAATTAATAATATTATCATAACTTTCATTATATCGCTCAAGATTGGAAATTGCAGCCACAAAATTCCGTTCAGCAGGAACATATTCTATTTTCAAATTTTGA
>Ga0065714_10002887_pt1 | contig 14643 bp, 12 predicted proteins | sample MisRhiReplicate2_FD_59101 | JGI IMG/M metagenome (GOLD analysis project Ga0065714, IMG submission 59101) | Miscanthus rhizosphere microbial communities from Kellogg Biological Station, MSU, sample Rhizosphere Soil Replicate 2: eDNA_1 v2... | ecosystem: Host-associated > Plants > Roots >...
GCGCGCGGCGCGTTCGACCAGATCGCCATGGCCCTTGGTAATAGGGTCGAAGGTACCTGGGTACAACACTCGGTTCATCGCGTCGTCCTGGCGGGAGTCCGTTGGGGAGTCGGATGGTATCGCAGCCTTCTCGGTCGGCCAAGTCGGCTGTTGCGTAAGAAAGCACTATAGACGGTGCGAATAATCCGGATATTCATGGATTTTTCAGGCGTTCGGCCAGGGCCGTCGCCAATTGCGCGGTCAGCCCGTACACCGATAATTGCGGGTTGGCGCCGATACTGGTGGGGAACAGCGAGCCGTCATGGATCGACAGATTGCCCAGTTGGTGATGGCGGCCAAGGCTGTCGGTGACGGCGGTTTTCGGATCTTCACCCATGGCGCAACCGCCCATCACGTGGGCGCTGCCCAGGCGTGTGCGGTACAAGGCCAGGTCGAGTCCGTCGATCAGTGTGCGGGCTTCGGCCAGGGTCTTTACGTAGCGGGCATCGTTGTGCAAAGGCATGACCGCCTTGGCGCCGCCGGCAAACTGGATCTCGGCCATGCTGTGGAAGGCCCGGCGCAAGCCATCCCAGGCATACGGCGTAACGGGATAATCGAGCACGGGCGTGCCGTCGTTGCGCAATTGGACGCTGCCGCCGGGGCTGTCCGGATGAAAACCGTCGCGCAACAGCGCCAGCATGGCGTGGGTATGGGGCAGCCGGGACATGTGCAAGGCATTCTCGGGGCCGAACCCGCCCAATAGCGTGGTGGCCAGGGCCGGGTGCAAGGGCGGGACTTCAAGCTTGTAGGACATTTTGCCGGTGGTGCCGTCCTGCCATTGGAAATGATCCGAATAAATCGATTGCGGCGCGCCGTAGAACGGGTTGATGACCTCGTCGAATTGCCCGGCGGACATGTTCACCAAGTGCAGGAAGGTGCGCTTGCCCACGCGTTCGTGCGGGTCTGGCGCATCGGAGCGCAGCAGCAACGCGGGTGTATTGATGCCGCCGCCCGCCAGCACGTAATGCCGCGCCTTGACGGTTATGCGCTGGCCGGTCGGTGCCACGCAACGTTCGTCCATGGCTTGGCACTCGAGGCCTATGACGGCATCGTTTTTGATTGTCAGACGCTCGGCCCGCGCCAGGTAAAGCAGCGCGCCGCCCTTGTCCAGGGTGGCCGGGATGGTGGTGACCAGCATCGACTGCTTGGCGTTGGTCGGGCAGCCCATGCCGCAATAGCCCAGGTTCCAGCAGCCGCGTACGTTGCGCGGGATGACGTGCCAGGCGTAGCCCAATTGTTCACAACCTTTGCGGATCACGTCGTTGTTGGCATTGGGCGGAATCAGCCACGGCGCCACGCCCAGGCGTTTTTCCATCTGCGCAAACCAGGGCAGCATTTCAGCGCGGCCGTGGCCTTTTACGTTGTGCTCGGCGGCCCAGTGGTCGAGGGTCTGGTCGGGCGTGCGGAAGCTGGAGGTCCAATTGATCAGCGTCGTGCCACCGACGGCCCGGCCCTGGAGAATGGTGATGGCGCCGTCCTTGCTCATGCGCCCGAGGCCTTCCTGATACAGGCTGCTGTAGGCCTGGTCTTCGAGCAGCGTGAAGTCATGACTGGTCTTGAGCGGACCTTCCTCGATCAGCAACACGCGGTAGCCTGCGGCGCTGAGAATTTCTGCAGTGGTGCCGCCGCCAGCACCGCTGCCGACGATGGCCACGTCCGCTTCCAGGGTCAGGTCCTGGGTCAGCTGCGCGCCGTTGTAGGTGGTCCAGCCACGGGCCAGGCCTTCGCGGAAGGGATCGGGTACGGGCATGTTCAGGGCTCTCTTATTGTTATGAGTTTGCGGTACCCCTGTGGGAGCGAGCTTGCTCGCGATGGCATCGGATCATCAGCAACTGTATTGACTGACACACCGCAATCGCGAGCAAGCTCGCTCCCACAGGATCTCACTGGCGTTCAAATCTTGGGCGGTCCTGGATAGCCGCAATGCGCCCAGGCTTCGGATTGGGTGTACCAGGCCATCATCACCAGTTGCAGCAATGAGCTATGGCCCTGTCGCAGCAGGTCCAGCGAGCTGTTTTCCCACCGCGCAAGGAACTGGCGGATGTCATCGGCGCTGGCGTTTTCCCACGAGCCCCAGACACCGGTCAGCGGCCCGCGGGTAATGCCCAGCGTGAGCACGTCGAACAGCTGGCGTGTGAGCTTGAGCATGGCGGGGGACAGGTGGGCCAGGCTGCTGTCCAGGCTTCGCAGGGTCGCGTCAGTGGCGGCAGTAATCTGTCCGACGGCCACTGCGCCATCCAGCATCACGGGGATGACGCTGCGTAAAAATGGCAGGTCGCTGTCGCGCAGGGCCGCCAGGCCATTGGCCGGTTGGCTTGGCGAGCAACCGCTCAGGCTGGCGCCCACACCGACGGTGGCCAGGAAGGCGCTGGCGCCGAGGCTGAACTTCAGCAGGCCGCGCCGTGACAGCGCGGGTGTATCGGTGAGGCTTGGGTTCATTATTTTGATTACCCGGGAAGAGACGCGTCAGCGGACAAACAGTTTCTGGATCAGTTTCTGCAAAGGCTTGCCGTAGGGCGGATAAATCAGCTTCGCGGCGTTGAATCGCTGTTTGGTCAGCACGCCCTTGGCCTTGCTGAAGGTCAGGAAGCCCTCATGCCCGTGGTAATGCCCCATTCCCGAGGGACCGATGCCGCCAAACGGCAAGTCGTCCTGGGCGACATGCAGCAGCGTGTCGTTCAAGCAGACGCCTCCGGAATGGGTTTCGTGGAGCACGCGATTCTGTTCGGCCTTGTTGTAGCCGAAGTAGTAGAGCGCCAGCGGGCGGGGTCGCTGATTGATGTAGGCAAACGCCTGGTCCAGATGCTCGTAGGGCACGATGGGCAGCAACGGGCCGAAGATCTCGTCCTGCATGACGGTCATTTCATCGCTGACGTTGAGCAGCAGGCTGTGGGCCATGCGGCGGTCCTGGCCCTGGTCGAACAGTTCGATCAGCAGCGCGCCCTTGCTGGTGGCGTCGCTGATGTAGCCGTTGAGTCGCGCCAGCTGTCGTTCGTTGATGATTGCGGTGTAGTCCGGGTTGTTCGCCAGGGTCGGATAAAACCCGCGAACCGCCTCGCGATACGCCTCAACGAACTCGCCGACGCGATTCTGTGGCACCAGCACGTAGTCCGGGGCGACACAGGTTTGCCCGGCATTCAGGGTCTTGCCGAAAGCGATGCGTTCGGCGGCGTCCTTGAGCGGCACATCGGTCGACACGATGGCCGGCGACTTTCCACCCAGCTCGAGGGTGACCGGGGTCAGGTTTTCGGCAGCGGCGCGCATGACATGCTTGCCGATGCTGGTGGCGCCGGTGAACAGCAGGTGATCGAAGGGCAGCTTGGAAAACGCCATGCCGACCTCAGCCTCGCCAAGCACCACGCAGACCAGGTCCTGGGGAAAGACCCGGGCCAGCAGTTGCTTGAGCAGCAAGCCGGTCGCCGGTGTCGATTCGCTGAGCTTGAGCATCACCCGGTTGCCCGCCGCCAGCGCTCCCGTCAGCGGCCCGATGGCCAGGAACAGCGGGTAGTTCCACGGAACGATGACCCCGACCACGCCCAGCGGCTGGTACACCACTTTGGCCGATGCCGGCTGGAAGGCCATGCCCACCTTGCGCCGGGAGGGTTTCATCCAACCCTGGAGATGTCGGCTGGCGTAATGGATCCCGTGCAGGCTCGGCATCAACTCGGCCAGCAGTGTTTCGTCGGCGCTGCGGTGGCTGAAATCCTGGCTGATGGCGTCGATCAAGGCTTGTCGTTCGTTGCTCAATACCTCGCGCAGTGCCTTGAGCCATTGTCGGCGCTGTTCGGCCGGGGGCATTGGATGGGCGGCGTAGGCCTGGCGCTGGGCATCGAAGAGCGACCGCAGCTCGTCCAGTTGTTGTTGAGACTCGTGCAGGTAGGCAACGTCGGCAGGCATCGTCGGGCACCGGATATTATTAGAGTGGATGTTTTCTAGAGCTTATACTCTAGAAAGTCAATGGCATCCGTAACGGCGATGGGTTTTTCCTGTGACCGATAGGTCGTAAGATGCCGATCAATGCCTTCGTCGAATTAAAGCCCAAACCATGGCCCCACGAATGAAAACCAGCGAGCGCATCGTGCAAAACAGCCTCGAGCTGTTCAACCAGCAAGGCGAGCGCAGCGTCAGCACCAACCACATTGCCGCCCACATGGACATGTCCCCAGGCAACCTCTATTACCACTTCCCCAACAAGCAGGCGATCATCGCCGTGTTGTTCAGTGAATACGAGAACCTGGTGGACAGCTTCTTGCGCCCGCCCCAGGGCCGTGCGGCCACGGTGGAGGACAAGCGCTTCTATTTGCAGGAGCTGCTGGCAGCCATGTGGCGCTACCGTTTCCTGCACCGGGACCTGGAACATCTGCTCGACAGCGATCCGGACCTTGCGGCGCGCTATCGACGGTTTTCCCAGCGCAGCCTGATCCACGGTACCGCTATTTATGAAGGCTTCGTTGCCGCCGGCATCCTGAAGATGGACCGGGTGCAGATCGAGTCCCTGACCCTCAATGCCTGGATCATCCTCACGTCCTGGGTGCGGTTCCTGTGCACCACGCGGGAAAACTTCAGCCACCTGAGCGAGCAGGCCATCAAGCGTGGCGTGTATCAGGTGCTGGTGTTGGAGGCCGGTTTCGTGACCGATCAGGCCCGCGAAGAAGTGGATGCACTGTTCAAAGAGTATTACGTCCCCCTGGCCCAGACCCTGGAGGAAGGGCAGTAGGACCGATCCCCGACTTAGCCACAGGAGCTCATCATGCCCATTGCGCGACTCATCAGCCCTCAAGCCCTCGAACAGCGGCGATCACAGCCTGGGCTGGTCATCCTCGATTGCCGTTTTGCCNTGGAAGACCCCGATTANGGTCAGCGCAGTTATGCCGAGGGNCACATCGCCGGTGCNNCGTTCGCGGACCTTGAGCGCGACCTGAGCGGGCCGGTGACCAAAGGTGTGACCGGACGTCATCCGCTGCCGGAGTCGGGGGCATTGATCGAGCGCCTCAAGGCCTGGGGGATCGATAACGATAGCGATGTCGTGCTGTACGACGACGGCCCCGGCGCCTATGCCGCGCGGGCCTGGTGGTTGCTGGCCTGGCTGGGCAAGCGCGATGGCGTGTACATCCTCGACGGCGGGCTCAAGGCCTGGCACGCCGCTGGCTTGCCTTTGAGCCTGGATCCGCCGCAGAACAGTCGCGGGACCTTCAGCGGGGCACCGGATGCGAGCTTGGTGCTCAGCGCCCAAGCGCTGCACCAACGCCTTGGCCAAGCGGACATGACCCTGCTGGATGCCCGGGCGTTGCCGCGTTTCAAAGGTGAAGTCGAGCCCATCGACCCGATAGCCGGGCATATCCCGGGCGCCCAGTGCGCGGCGTTCACCGACAACCTGGGCGCCGATGGCCGCTTCTTGCCGGCCGATCAGCTCAAGCAGCGCTTCGCCGAAAAACTGGGCGAGCGCTCGCCCACTGACCTGGTGGCCTATTGCGGCTCAGGCGTGACGGCGTGTCATAACCTGTTTGCCTTGTGCCTGGCAGGCTACCCGTTGGGGCGGCTGTATGCTGGCTCGTGGAGTGAGTGGATCAATGATCCCCAGCGGGGCGTGGCGAAGGGCGAATAACAAACACCCGGAACCAATGTGGGAGCGGGCTTGCTCGCGAAGACGGTGTGACAGTCAACTTCAATGTCGCTGACCCACCGCTATCGCGAGCAAGCTCGCTCCCACAGGGGATGTGTATTGGTCATGAACCATCACGCTCAGTCGTGCGCCAGGTTGGCCAGCCAATCGGGAATCCGCCGCTCCAGGTAGTACCCCGGGCGCCGCAGGGTTCCGTCGACAAACCCCACATGCCCGCCCTGGGCGTGCAGTTCAATCCGGGTCGAGGCGGATAATTCGCCCGGCTCTGGCAGGCTGTGAGGAAACACAAAAGGATCGTCGGCGGCCTGGATAACCAGGGTCGGCGTGCTGATACCGGCCATGAAATAACGGCTGGAGGCACGGCGGTAGTAATCCGCTGCATCGGAGAACCCGTGCAGCGGCGCGGTCACCCGGCCGTCAAAGTCCCAGAAGGTGCGCATGTTTTCCAACGGGCCAAGCGCCGCCAGGGTCGCCAGGCCTTCGTGGCGTCCGTCGTGCTGGAACTGGCGTTGCTTGTTGCGCACATAGGCCACGAGCTGGCGCATGAAATGCGCCTGGTAGAACCTGGAGAATCCCTGGCCGATGCGATCGGCACACTGGTCGAGGCGAAACGGCACCGAGACCGCCACCGCCCCTTGCAACTGGCTGTCGCGGCCGGTTTCCCCCAAGTGCTTGAGCAGCACATTGCCGCCCAGTGAATAACCCACCGCAAACAGCGGCGCCAAGGGCCGGCGGGCGCGCAAGTGAGCGATGGCGGCGGCCAGGTCTTCGCTGACGCCCGAGTGGTAGCTGCGGGGCAGAAGGTTCGGCTCACCCGAGCAGCCACGCCAGTTCAAGGCCGCACTGGCCCAGCCCTGGCGACCGAGCGCTTGCTGCAGCCCGGCCACGTAAGGCGAGTTGGAAGAACCGGTCAGCCCGTGCAGCACCAGCACCAGTGGTGCCTCGGCGCTGTGGGGGCCGTGCCAGTCAAGGTCGAGGAAATCACCGTCCTCCAGCCACAAGCGCTCGCGTTGGCGCTCGATGTGGGTGGTCTGGCGCCATAACGGGCCCCACAGGGTTTGCAAGTGCGGGTTGCCAAGGCCCGGGGCAGGGACGAAACGCTCAGATGCGGCGGACATCATTATTATTCTCGATGCACTGGTCAGCCGTTCAGTCAATGTCCTTTGCCAAACGCTGCCACAACGCGTAATACACCCGTCCGGATTTCTGCTCGCGATGCAAGCGCCAATTGCCCGGCAAGCCCAGGGTGGACGGGGCGGTTTCGCTTTCAGTGTAGACCCAGGCATCCTCGGACAACCACTGACGTTCCTCGAGCAAGGCGCAGACCGTCGGCAACAGGTTCTGGTTGAAAGGTGGGTCGAGGAACACCAGGTCGAAAGGTGTCGCCGGTTGGCTGTCCAGGTAGCGCAGTGCGTCGGCGGTCTGCACCTGGCCGACGGTGCAGCGCAGGGTGCCCAAGTGTTCTTTCAGGCTGGAGACCGCCAGGTTGCTGGCGTCCAGCGCCTGGCCCATGGCGGCGCCACGGGACAGGGCCTCGAGAAACAGCGCGCCGCTGCCGGCGAACGGGTCGAGCACCCGGGCACCCGCTACGTAGGGTGCGAGCCAGTTGAACAGGGTTTCGCGCACGCGGTCGGGAGTGGGGCGCAGGCCCGGGGCGTCAGGGAAGCTCAAGCGCCGGCTACGCCATTCGCCGCCGATGATGCGCAACTGGTTCACACCGTTGTGCACGGGTTTCTTGCTGGAATTCGATGGGCGGGCCATTAGTGCTCCGGAACCCCGAGCGGCTGCTCGGCAGGTTTGTCAGTGGGGGGCGGCAGCGGTTTTTGCGGCACGCTCGGGCCGGCGGTGACGATGACCATTTTGTCGGTGCTCAGGTGCTTGTTCAGTGCGGCCTTGACCTGCTCGACGGTCAGTTCCTGGGACTGACGCATGAAGTCCTCCAGGTAGCTCAGCGGCAAGTCATAGAAACCCATGGCGCCGAGCTGGCTGACGATGTCGGCATTGCTGGCGGTGGACAGCGGGAAACTGCCGGCCAACTCACGCTTGGCATCATCGAGTTCTTTCTGGGTGGGACCATTCTTGAGGTAGTCGGCGAACACGTCCTGCACCAGTTTCAAGGTGCCTTCGCTCATTTCCGCACGGGTTTGCAGATTGATCATGAACGGGCCGCGGGCTTGCATCGCCGTGAAACCAGAGTACACGCCGTAGGTCAGGCCGCGCTTTTCCCGAACCTCGGTCATCAGCCGAGTACCGAAGCCGCCACCGCCGAGGATCTGGTTGCCCAGGGACACGGCGGCATAGTCCGGATCGTCGCGGTCGATGCCCAGTTGCGCGAGCATCAGGTTGGTCTGCTTGGACGGGAATTCGATGTGGCCAATGCTCGCCTTGGGTTCCACCGGTGGCGGGGTTTTCGCCAGCGCCGGGCCTTTGGGCAGCGCGGCGGACACCTGGTTGGCAACCGCTTCGGCTTCGGCGCGGGACAAATCCCCCACCAGCGCGATCACTGCGTTGCCGGCGGCATAGGCCTTGGCGTGGAACGCCCGGGCCTGGGCCAGGGTGATTGGCGGAATGCTGTCGGCGGTGCCGTCGCTGGAGTGGGCATAAGGATGATCGCCGTACAAGCGCTTCATCAGTTCCAGTCCGGCCAGTTTGCCTGGGTTCTGTTTCTGGTATTCGAAACCGGCGAGCATCTGGTTCTTGATGCGGGCGAAGGAGTCGGCAGGGAAGGTCGGTTTGCCGACGACCTCGGCGAACAGCTTCAATGCCGGCTCACGCTTGTCGGCTGCGCTGAGGCTGCGCAGGGACGCCACGGCCATGTCCCGGTAGGCGCCGTTACCGAAATCGGCACCGAGGCTTTCGAAGCCTTGGGCAATGGCGCTGACGTCCTTGCCGGCCACGCCCTCGTTGAGCATGGCGTTGGTCAGCAGTGCGAGGCCGGGAGCGTCGCCGTCCTGGCTGCTGCCGGCGGCGAAGGTCAGGCGCAGGTCGAACATTGGCAATTCGCGGGCTTCGACGAACAGCACCTTGGCGCCGTCGGCGGTTTTCCAGGTTTGCACGTCGAGCTGGCGGTGGCTGGGGGCTTTACCGTCCAGTTCCGCCAATGATTGCAGCTTGTTGCCGGACTTGGCGTTATCCAATGCCTGGCTGGCGGTGACGTCGGTGGTCGGCGACAGATAGAACGCCAGGGAGCCGGCCAGGGCGATGAGCGCCAGGCCGATCAATACCGGGCGCCGTGATTTGCGCTCACTCATGAGCTTTCTCCTCGGGCAGGACATGCGCAACGCTCAGGCGCGAGCGGGTGAAATACAGTTGGGCTGCCTTCTGGATATCTTGCGGGGTCACGCTTTGCAGTTCAGCGAGTTCGGTGTCCATCAGCTTCCAGGACAAACCGACGGTCTCCAGCTGGCCGATGGCGGTGGCCTGGCTGGTGATCGAGTCGCGTTCATAGACCAGGCCGGCGATGACCTGGGCGCGCACGCGTTCCAGCTCTTCGGCAGTCGGCGCGGTGGTTTTCAACTGTTCAAGCAAGCGCCACAGGCCGGCTTCGGCTTGGGCGATGGTTTTGTTTTTCTGGGTGTTGGGCGTCGCCGACAACGTGAACAGCGTGTCGCCACGGGTGTAGGCGTCGTAGCTCGACGAACCACCAGACACCAGCTCTTCGCCGCGCTCCAGCTGCGTCGGGATCCGCCCGCTGTAGCCACCGTCCAACAGGGCCGAGATCAGCCGCAGCGCGTTGACTGAACCCTTGTCCGTCGCGGTGGCGATGCTGGGCACATTGAAGGCCAGCATCACGCTGGGCAGTTGGGTTTGCACATGCAAGGTGATCTGGCGCTCGCCGGGTTCGCCGAGCTCCAGGGGGATTTTCGCGACCGGCACCGCGCGCCGTGCAATCGGGCCGAAATATCGCTGGGCCAGGGACTTGACCTCGTCCGGCGTCACGTCGCCGACCACCACCAGGGTCGCGTTGTTCGGGGTGTACCAGGACTCGTACCAGTGACGCAGCTCCTCGACGGTCATCCGGTCCAGGTCGGCCATCCAGCCGATGGTCGGCGTGTGGTAGCCGCTGGCCGGGTAAGCCATGGCCTTGAAGCGCTCATAGGCCTTGGACATGGGCTTGTCGTCGGTGCGCATGCGGCGTTCTTCCTTGATCACCTCGATCTCGCGGCTGAACTCCTCCGGCGGCAGGCGCAGGCTGGCCATGCGGTCGGCTTCCAGTTCGAAAGCCACGCCCAGGCGATCGCGGGCCAATACCTGGTAATAGGCGGTGAAGTCATCGCTGGTGAAGGCGTTCTCTTCGGCACCGAGGTCGCGCAGGATCAGCGACGCTTCGCCGGGGCCGACTTTTTCACTGCCCTTGAACATCATGTGCTCAAGGGCGTGGGACAAACCGGTCTGGCCTGGCGTTTCGTAGCTGGAGCCAACCTTGTACCAGACCTGGGAGACCACCACCGGCGCACGATGGTCTTCGCGCACGACGACCTTCAGGCCGTTGTCGAGGGTAAATTCGTGGGTGGGTTGTGGGTCGGCAGCCAAGGCTGAAAAGGGCAGACAAACTGTGCTGAGCAGCAGGCCTGCGGCGCGGCGGGCAAGAGCATTCATTCGTGTTTAAACCTGTTGGGTTGCCCGCTAGGTCTTAGCGTCGGCGGGCGAGAGGGTGCTAGGATAACGGTCCGTTTTACTGGCGGCCACGCCTATCGGGCCTTTTATCGGCCCGGGGTTGTCTGGGTTCCCCGGAGAAATGTCGGGTTTGCCCGTTGATCCCAGCGTTTTCGCCGATGATGCCGTACCAGTCCTTCGAAAAAATCGACTTTGGGGTGTCCTTGGGACGTCTCGACAAAATGTTGCGCGTGAACAAGCTGGATGAAACGCAGTCTGTTCAGCATTGAATATTTATCACCGAGGCGCCCTTGTGGCGCTTCGCTACCGTGAGATAGCCGTCCTCCATGTTTGGTTCCAACGACGACAAGAAGACCCCAGCTGCGGCTGGCGAGAAAAAAGGCCTGTTCGGATGGCTGCGCAAGAAGCCGCAGGAAACCGTCGTCGAACAGCCACAACCGCTGCCTGAGCCCGCCGCCGAGGCAGTGGTCGAAGAAACCGCGCCCATCGTCCTGCCGATTGCCGAGCCGGTGCTGCAACCGGTCGAGCCTGAGACCGTTGCTGAGCCGGTGGCCGAGCAACCGCTGACCCCGCCCGTCGAGCAAACCCCCTGGTTGACCTTGCCGGTGGCGGAAGAGCCGGTCGCGCTGGTCGAGGAAACGACGCCCCATATCACCCCGCCGATTCCAGCGCCGCCGCAGATTGTCGAGGCACCAGTCGTCGACGCTGTCATTGAGCCGCCGGTCGCCGTTGTCGCATCCCAGGTTGCGCAAGCCGCGCCCGAGCCGGCACCTGCCCTGTTGGAAACCGTCGCCCCCGTCGAGCCCGTCCGTAGCGCCGAGGAAAACAAGGTCGGCTTCTTCGCCCGCCTCAAGCAGGGTCTGTCCAAGACCAGCGCCAGTATCGGCGAAGGCATGGCCAGCCTGTTCCTGGGCAAGAAAGTCATCGACGACGAATTGCTGGAAGATATCGAGACCCGCCTGCTGACCGCCGACGTCGGTGTCGAGGCCACCTCGGTGATCATCCAGAGCCTGACCCAGAAGGTCGCGCGCAAGCAACTGACCGACGCCGATGCGCTGTACAAATCCCTGCAAGGCGAGCTGACCAGTCTGCTCAAGCCGGTTGAAAAGCCGCTGGTGATCGCCTCGCAGAACAAGCCGTTCGTGATCCTGGTCGTCGGCGTCAACGGTGCTGGCAAGACCACCACCATCGGCAAGCTGGCCAAGAAGCTGCAGCTCGAAGGCAAGAAAGTCATGCTGGCGGCGGGCGACACCTTCCGCGCGGCTGCGGTCGAACAGCTGCAAGTGTGGGGCGAGCGCAACAAGATCCCGGTGATTGCCCAGCACACCGGCGCCGACTCCGCTTCGGTGATCTTCGACGCCGTGCAGGCCGCCAAGGCCCGTGGCATCGATGTGTTGATCGCCGACACGGCCGGTCGCCTGCACACCAAAGACAACCTGATGGAAGAGTTGAAGAAGGTGCGCCGGGTGATCGGCAAGCTCGACGCCGACGCACCCCACGAAGTGCTGCTGGTGCTGGACGCCGGTACCGGCCAGAACGCCATCAACCAGGCCAAGCAATTCAACCAGACCGTCGAACTGACCGGGCTGGCCTTGACCAAGCTCGACGGCACCGCCAAGGGCGGGGTGATTTTCGCCCTGGCCAAGCAGTTCGGTCTGCCCATTCGCTATATCGGTGTGGGTGAAGGCATCGACGACTTGCGCACCTTTGAAGCCGAGCCCTTTGTCCAGGCACTGTTTGCCGAACGGGAGCATTCATGATTCGTTTCGAGCAGGTCGGTAAACGCTATCCGAACGGTCACGTCGGCTTGCATGAGCTGAGCTTTCGGGTCCGTCGGGGCGAGTTTCTGTTTGTCACCGGCCATTCCGGCGCCGGTAAAAGTACCTTGCTGCGCCTGCTGCTGGCGATGGAGCGGCCCTCCACCGGCAAACTGCTGCTGGCCGGCCAGGACCTGAGCACCATCAGCAATGCCCAGATTCCCTACCTGCGACGGCAGATCGGCGTGGTGTTCCAGAATCACCAATTGCTGTTCGATCGCACGGTGTTCAACAACGTGGCGTTGCCGTTGCAGATCCTCGGGTTGTCCAAGGCCGAGATCATCAAGCGCGTGGACTCGGCCCTGGAGCGCGTGGCCCTGTCGGACAAGACCGACCTGTACCCGGGCGACCTGTCCACCGGTCAACAGCAGCGCGTCGGCATCGCCCGCGCCATCGTCCATCGCCCGGCCTTGCTGCTGGCGGACGAACCTACCGGTAACCTCGACCCGCGCCTGGCTGCGGAGATCATGGGCGTATTCGAAGACATCAATCGCCTGGGCACCAGTGTGCTGATTGCCAGTCACGACCTGGCATTGATCGCACGTATGCGTCACCGCATGCTCACATTGCAGCGCGGACGCCTGATTGGTGACGGGGAGGCGGGTGTATGAGTGCTACTCGCAGCCCGAAAGTGGCCGAACGCGTGGCCCCGAAGGCCTCCGATCCGCAGCCGCAAAAGAAAAAACGCGACGATGATGACGGCCCGGACTTTTCCACGCTGCTGCGCGCCTGGATCGAAAGCCATCGCGCCAGCCTGCTGGACAGCCTGCGGCGCCTGGGCAAGCAACCCATCGGCAGCTTCTTTACCTGCATGGTGATGGCGGTTGCCCTGAGCCTGCCCATGGGCCTGTCATTATTGCTAAGCAATGTGGAGCGCCTGGGCGGCTCCTGGCAGCGCGCGGCGCAGATTTCCCTGTACCTGCAGATGGACGCGAGCCCCGGCGAAGGCCAGGCGTTGCGCGAGCAGATCAAGGCCATGCCGGGCGTGGCCGATGCCGAATACATCGGGCGCGAGCAGGCGCTTGAAGAATTCCAGCAGCAGTCCGGCCTGGGCGAAGCCCTCAAGGAACTGCCGGAGAACCCGCTGCCGGGCGTGGTGCTGGTGACGCCGAATGAGGTCGACAAACCGACCCTTGAAGCATTAAGACAAAGACTTTCCGAGTTGCCGAAGGTACAACAGGCGCAACTTGATCTAGTCTGGGTCGAGCGTCTTGCGGCGATCCTCAAGCTCGGCGACCGGTTTGTCTTCGGTCTGACGGTGCTGCTGGTTTCTGCATTACTTTTGGTGATAGGCAATACCATTCGTCTTCATATTGAAAACCGCCGCACCGAGATAGAAGTGATTAAACTCGTCGGCGGTACGGACAGTTATGTACGCAGGCCCTTCCTTTATATGGGCGCGCTGTATGGCTTCGGTGCCGGGATTCTGTCCTGGGGTGTATTGGCGTTCGGCCTGGACTGGCTGAACGATGCGGTAACAGGGTTGGCCGGTTTGTACGGCAGTGATTTCTCGCTGGCCGGCGTGCCAGTCGCCGACGGTCTGTCGCTCTTGCTTGGCGCGGTGCTGTTGGGTTATATCGGTGCATGGATTGCGGTCGCACGCCACTTGCGTGAGCTTGCGCCAAAATAAGTGTTTTTTTGCGTGTATTGACCTTTCAGTTTTTGTGGGAACTTGTCCTAGGGTTCCCGGTCAATTTTCGCAGTGCTGAACTGCACGAGTTATGTGAGTCGGAGGTTTTTTCGTATGACCACTTCTTTGCAACCTGCTTATGCTCTGGTCCCGGGTGCGAACCTGGAGGCCTATGTGCACACGGTCAACAGCATTCCATTGCTGACCCCCGAGCAGGAGCGTGAACTGGCCGAGAGTCTCTATTATGAGCAGGATCTTGAGGCGGCTCGGCAGATGGTGCTCGCCCACCTGCGTTTTGTCGTACATATCGCCCGCAGCTATTCCGGCTACGGGCTGGCCCAGGCCGACCTGATCCAGGAAGGCAACGTCGGCCTGATGAAGGCGGTCAAGCGTTTCAACCCGGAAATGGGTGTGCGCCTGGTGTCGTTTGCGGTGCACTGGATCAAGGCGGAAATCCACGAGTTCATCCTGCGCAACTGGCGCATCGTGAAAGTCGCGACCACCAAGGCCCAGCGCAAGCTGTTCTTCAACCTGCGCAGCCAGAAGAAGCGCCTGGCCTGGCTGAACAACGAAGAAGTCCACCGTGTCGCCGAAAGCCTGGGCGTAGAGCCTCGGGAAGTGCGCGAGATGGAAAGTCGCCTGACCGGCCATGACATGGCCTTCGACCCGGCCGCCGAAGCGGACGACGACAGCGCTTTCCAATCGCCGGCCAACTACCTGGAAGACCACCGGTACGACCCGGCGCGTCAACTGGAAGACGCCGACTGGAGTGACAACTCCAACACCAACCTGCACGAAGCCCTGGAAGTGCTGGACGAGCGCAGCCGCGACATCCTCTACCAGCGCTGGCTGGCTGAGGAAAAAGCCACGCTGCACGACCTGGCGCAGAAGTACAACGTGTCGGCCGAGCGGATTCG
>Ga0065714_10002868_pt1 | contig 14619 bp, 14 predicted proteins | sample MisRhiReplicate2_FD_59101 | JGI IMG/M metagenome (GOLD analysis project Ga0065714, IMG submission 59101) | Miscanthus rhizosphere microbial communities from Kellogg Biological Station, MSU, sample Rhizosphere Soil Replicate 2: eDNA_1 v2... | ecosystem: Host-associated > Plants > Roots >...
TTTGCCTTCTTTACGGGTGCCGGCAACATCATTAAAACTGGATGTAGGATTAAATGCCGGCCTTTTTAAGAATAAGGCCTATTTAGCTGTGGATTATTATAATAATACATTTTCTGATTTGCTGCAAGTCCGGGGACAGGGATCTTCTTTATTGGGTATTGCGTATCCATTGGAGAATCTCGGAAAAACACGTTATACAGGCTTAGAATTTAGTGGTGGCTGGTCTGATAAAATTGGTGATTTTGCCTACAGGTTAAATGCTAATATCTCTTTGAACAATAGCAAAATACTGGATAACAACGAGCCTGTCATGCCATATAGCTGGATGAATAAAACTGGCCAGAATGTAAACCAAATCTATGGTTATGTTGCTGACGGCTACGTTCAGACAGCAGGAGCAGGTCCTGTGGTAGAAGGGTATACGGCAGTTGCTGGCGACATCAGGTATAAAGATCTGAATGGAGATGGTGTAATCAATCAATACGACATTACGGCCATCGCTAACAACAAGCCTTTTGTTTTTTATGGCTTTGACTTTGGATTTGAATTTAAAAATTTCGACTTCTCCATACTATTTCAAGGAGTTGCGAATAGAAATCTGTTATTAACAGGCTTAGGCGAATGGGCTTTTCAAAATAACGGAACAGGTAATGCTTTTGAGCAGCACTTAAACAGGTGGACACCACAAACAGCTTCAACAGCTACATATCCCCGTTTATCGGTAGGTCCGAACATCAATAATAATGTCGCTTCATCTTACTGGGTTCAGAAAGTTGATTTCTTAAGGCTTAAGAATGCAGAGCTGGGCTATAATTTATATGCAAAGTTTCTTCAGAAAATTAAGGTTAAGCAGATGCGCTTGTTTGTGAATGGTGCCAACCTGCTTACGTTTTCAAAGACAAAGCGCTTTGATCCGGAAGGATTGAGTCTGGGCTATCCTTTGCAGCGTATAGTTAATGGAGGTGTTACAGTTAAGTTTTAGTGATTATAAAACCGAAGAAAATTATGAAACCGATAAAAATTATTATCATACTCTTCCTGGGAATCCTTGTATCATCCTGCAAGAAGTATGAAGAGGTTCCAAATGAAGCCATAAGTTCTGATATCGTTTACGATAAATTTGATAAAAACGGAACCTATGCAAACCTTGTTAGAAATGACTTATACAACTACCTGCCGGATGGCTTTAACAGAATTGACAATGTGGTACTTGATGCAGCCACTGATGATGCGGTAGCATCAAGATATGGTAGTCCTATTGAGCTACTTTCTAAGTCGGGAATTACAGCCGGAACAAATCCTGATGATAGGTGGTCAGTAAGTTATGAGGCGATAAGAAAAACCAATTTGTTCTTATCCAAAGTAGACATTGTTCCGTATGATGCTGCGGCGATCTCCTTTTGGAAAGCAGAAGCAAGATTCATCCGGGCGATGAATTATTTTGAATTGGTTAAAAGATATGGTGGTGTTCCTCTACTTGGAAATAAGGTATATGCTTTAAATGATAACCTGACTAATGTACCTCGAAATTCATTTGATGAATGTGTGCAATATATTGTTAGCGAGTGTGATGCTATTAAGACTTTGCTTCGGCAGGAACCTATAGCGGATACTTTTTTAGGTAGTGTGCCTCGCGGAGCGGCATATGCCTTGAAATCAAGAATATTACTTTATGCTGCCAGTCCTTTAAATAATCCTTCGGGCAACCAAACAAAATGGTTTGATGCCGCGGTAGCTGCCAAAGATTTAATGAATTTATCCATTTATAGCTTAACCCCGGCTTTTAATAGTGCGTTCCTTAACCGGAAAAACACTGAAGTGATTCTGGCGTTCCAGAAAGCACAGAACAGAAGTCTGGAAACAGCTAATGCCCCGATTGGTTTTGCAGAACCGAATGCTAGTAATGGCTATGTAAATCCTACTCAGAATCTGGTAGATGCCTTCCCTATGAGTGACGGGCGTGCAATTAACGATGCAAGCATAACGCTTCCGTATAATGCTCAAAATCCTTATGCTAACCGTGATCCAAGACTTGGACTAACAGTGTTTTTTAATGGTTCGAGCTGGTTAAATCGTCCTGTAGAAACTTTTGAAGGTGGATTGGATAAACCTGGTGGTGTAAGGCTTCAAACCCGTACAGGATATTACATGAAGAAATTTCTTGGTGCATTTGGTACATCAACAGCCTATCAGGATCAGACACACAACTTCCCGATATTCCGATATGCAGAAATTCTATTGAATTATGCTGAAGCTATCAATGAAACGAACAACCAGGCAGAGGCATTAAACCAACTTAAATTAATTAGAAACAGAGCCGGTATCCCAATAGGAACGGTTCCGGGTTATGCTCATGGCTTAAAAACCACAATGACACAGGCTGAAATGCGTGAAGCAATCCGTAATGAACGAAGGATTGAAATGGCATTTGAAGAACAACGTTTTTGGGATATCCGAAGATGGAAGCTTGCAGAACAGGTTGTAAATGGAGATATTTATGGTGTTAAAATTGAAAAGCAAGGAGCTACTTTGACTTATACTAAAGTAGCTGTAGATAAATTGAAATTTATAGCGCCAAAAATGTATTTGTATGGAATTCCGTTGAAAGAAGTGTTGGCAGATCCATCCTTGGTTCAAAATTCAGGTTATTAATTATTATAAGGGCGCTTTGGCGCCCTTTAGTTCATTCTTTTGATATGAAAAAACACTATTTTATCCTTTTCTTCGTGGTGCTGACCATTGCCTTGAAGGCTCAGCAAAAACCAAATGTTATCTTTATACTGGCTGATGATATGGGATATGGCGACCTGGGTTGCTACGGGCAAAAATTAATTGCTACTCCGAATATCGATCAACTGGCAAAGTCGGGCATTCGCTTTACACAATTCTATGCGGGCACCTCAGTGTGTGCACCTTCCAGAGCTTCTTTAATGACAGGCTTACATACGGGACACACCGCTATAAGAGGCAATTACGAGATTAAGCCTGAGGGGCAATTGCCTTTGCCGGATTCGGCTTATACTATGCCCGAGCTGTTTAAAGCTGTAGGATATAAAACAGGAGTATTTGGAAAATGGGGTATGGGCTACCCCGGTTCGGAAGGAGATCCTGTAAATCAGGGAGTCGACGAATTCTTTGGATACAATTGTCAGCGTGAATCTCATAATTTTTTCCCCAATCATTTGTGGCACAATAAAAATAGGGTAGAGCTACAGAACACCTTGACTAAACAAACTCAGTATGCACCGGAACTGATACAGAAGCAGGCAATGACATTTATGAATCAGCATAAGAATAGCCCATTCTTTATGTACCTGGCTTATACGCTTCCACATGCAGCCTTACAATTGCCTGATGAAGATCCAGCATTTGAATATTATAAAAAGAAATTTAATGAAAAACCAAGGCCAATTAAAGGCGACTGGAATGGCATAGGGTACCAACCACAGGCCTATCCGCACGCCGCATATGCTGCCATGGTTACCAAACTCGACAACTATGTTGGAGAGGTTGTAAAGCAGCTTAAAGTTTTGGGAATTGAAAAGCAGACACTAATTGTTTTTGCCAGTGATAACGGCCCACATAAGGAGGGAGGTAATGATCCTGATTTCTTCAACAGTAGTGGCGGTTTTAAAGGTATAAAAAGACAATTGACAGAAGGTGGCATCCGGGAACCGGTTATCGCTTGTTGGCCCGGAAAAATAAAAGCAGGTCAGGTGTCGGATTATATCGGAGCCTTTTGGGATTTTATGCCAACTTTTGCTGAACTATCAGGCCAAAAGCTCATAGTTAAAACGGATGGAATTTCTATTTTGCCAAGTCTTTTAAAAAAAGGAACACAGAAACAACATGATTTTTTATACTGGGAGTTTCATGAGGATGGAGGTAGACAAGCCCTTAGAATGGGTAAATGGAAGGCGATAAAGGAGAATGTAAAAAAGAATCCAGAAGGTCCGATTGAATTGTTTGATATTATAGCAGATCCAAAGGAGTCGGTTAACCTGGCAGTTAAATACCCTGACATCGTTGAAAAGATGAAATTGATTATGCGAAATGAGCATGTTGAACACAAAGATTTTCCATTTCTTTCTAAATAGTTACTTCGTATGTTTGAGTAATGAATTCTCACGCTTTTTTTTCAGTTTACCGACAACATCATAGTCCTGGCAGAGCGAACCAGCAGCCAGATGAAAAATTCCTGCAAACTGAAAAGGTATTTCTGAATATCTTTCAGGTAGGTCTTTTTGAAATCTATGATTTTCTATATAGCAGTTGCAGGGATGACGACCATTTTAGCGCATGGCTTATTGATTTAAAAGGAAGGGAATTTTATGATAAGGCGCTAATTCAGTTTAATGAATGGTATCAGTCTGGAAAGCAATCTGCTGACCAGACTTTCAATGCCGTGCTCAGTCCGGAGCAAATGGAATTCTGGGAACTGAATGGTTACTTAAAAATCGAAAAAGTTATAGATGCCAGGCGNTGTGATGCTATTGTGCAGCACATAGCAGAAGAATTACAGGTGGATCNNGGAAATCCTGGCACCTGGTATCAGNCTCATCCGGCACTTCAGGGTATGATGCTGCAACTTTATCAGGGCGAGGTATTTGATTCGCTAAGGCAAGATCCGCATGTGAGAAATATATTTGCAAGTTTGTATGGTCATGGCGATATACTACCCAATTGTGATAAGGTTAGTTTTAATCCGCCTGTAAACCAGTATTATACATTTAAGGGTAGCCCTTTGCACTGGGACATTGATTTTAGTATAGGTCCACGATATTATATACAGGGACTGGTGTATTTGAATGATGTGCCGACTGATCGTGGACCACTAACTCTTATTCCTGGTTATCATCGTCACATTGAAAATACGCTGAGCCAATTCAGCGATCCTGAAGCTGCCATGCAGTCATTAAGAGAAAAGAAGCAAGAAATACCAGTCCCCGGGCAACAAGGAGATCTTATTGTGTGGTTGGAATCACTACCTCATGCGGCCAGTCCGAATCATTCCGAACTGCCCAGGTTTGTGCAATATTTAAGTTTTACAGAGCTCAAGCATAAAACTGCTAGGGATTAATCCAGATTATCAATAGATGGGCTTAATTTCTAATCTTGTTTCATTCTCCGAATATAATGTCATATTATTGGAGAATCCTACACAGGAAAGGATTAAGTAATTTATGAAAATATCGAGAAATGATCCATTTGATTTGAACCTTTGTATTAGAGGGCTGGGAGTGTTAGTTACCTATATGCATTCCGATATTTATGAATTTGTTTACCATTTCACCTTTAAGAAATCTATGAAAATGTATGCTGCAGATTTCAATAATCCCTGGGAACAATCAATAGATCATCACGATTTCTTTATGAAAATTGAAGATCCTATTGTTCAAAATTGTCTGCTCACAATGGAAAGATTGATTGATTATAAACTTGAACTTGCGTTAAGGTTCGGAATAGATGAAGATGATGATCTGGCAGATGAAGTCATTGTTGCACAATCCGGAAGGTTCAAACATTATCACTTGTTTTATAAGCATTCTAAAAGTTATAAGAAATTAATCCCATATTATGACCGTACTTTATCAGGTATTATAGACTGTTTATCGTTGTATGCCTGCGCCTTAACTGCGCAGAGTTACAAAATACCACTTGTATTGAAACGCCAGTTAAATCTGCCTGATACAGATAATTTCAGACTATTAAATCATGACGATAGCAATGTCGAATTGCTGATGAATTTAGTCATTCAGTTAAAGAAAGATCTTGAAATTTTTAGAGGTTTAAGCCTAAACAAGGTGTCAACCAGACGTCGGGTTTCCACCAGGAAGGACTAAATCAAGGGTTTTGTAGATGTTTATTGCTAAAAACTAGATTTCTTTTTTGCTATAAATCAATAGTTTACAATATACTTTTGCGTTAATTTAAAATTAAGTCTTCGTTAAGGTATTAAAACCGCATAATTTTTATACTTTTGCATTCCTTCAAAAAGGGAACGATTCCGTAGCTCAGCTGGTAGAGCATTACACTTTTAATGTAGTGGTCCTGGGTTCGAATCCCAGCGGGATCACGAAATGCCTCAATGCAAATTGGGGCATTTTGCATTAAAAAATATTTAACTAAGTAAAACTTAATTCAATCTAATTGTGATCAATTTATTCATAATACGACTTTTTAAAAGTCGGTATGAATGTCTGCGTTCACAATCATCACATGCGCAATCGTCCGCTGGATGAACACAATGACAACCTTTCCCACATCCATTGGGATACCTATCATATAACATTTTTATTTCCAAATGGGTTTTAAAAGAGTAAGCCATATTCTTAAATCGTCTTGACTACGTTTTCAGTTTCTTCGATTAATTCTTGATTCTTAGAAAACTGATCGACTAACTCCCATGTGGTGTTTCTTCTGATCAAATTGTCGCTTATTTTCTCTGCCAAATTCGCATTTGAAATAAGAAGCTTTATTATTGAGTTTTTAAGATCGCTATCCGTATACACACATATTTGAAAAAAGAAATTAATAAAACAAAATGTTCCCAAAATGGGAACATTTTAGTATCTTTGTTAAATATGCGAGTGATAGCAATAAAAACTCTAAAAGATTATATTGATGAATTCCATCAGGCAGAACAAGCGTTATTAAGCTGGTATGAAGAGGCCGCTTCTGCACTATGGAATAATCCAAATGAATTAAAAGCACAATATAAAAATGCTTCTATACTTAATGAAAAAAGAGTTGTATTTAATATCCATGGTAATAGTTACCGCTTAATCGTAGATATAGAATATCGATTAAGAATTGTTTTTATTGTCTGGTTTGGATCGCATAATCAATATGATAAAATAAACGCTAAAACAATTAGTTATGTTAAAACCAATTAAAACTGAGAAAGAATACGATGATGCTCTGGCTCATGTATATGAGTTGATGCAAACTGATATCGTAGAGGGCTCTGCAATTTCTGATGAATTAGAAATCTTAAGCCTATTAATCAAAGAATATGAACTAGTACATTATCCTGTTTCTTATCCAAATCCAATAGAAGCTATAAAGTTTCGAATGGAACAAATGAACTTATCTGAAAATGAACTAAGTGACTTGTTAGGTACACGTTCAAGAAAGTCTGAAGTCCTATCAGGGAAAAGAAAACTAAGTCTTTCTATGATTCGGAAATTAACGGATATACTTCATATACCAGCTGAAGTCCTAATCCAAGCTTATTAATCGTTCCATTATGAATAATTAAATAATTTTTGACCAAAAGTCCCTATATTTATTTTATAGCAATTGCAGCTAAAACGTACAAAATAAATGGTGAGCGATTCGGTGAGTCGAATTATAAAACACCTCTAAATACTATTTAAACGTAGATTTCAGGACTAGGTTCGAATCCCAGCGGGATCACCAGTAAAACTAAAGCCTTGCAAATCAGTAGATTGCAAGGTTTTAGTTTTTTATGCGTCAAGCTCAAAATCAATAATCTGGGAATAATCAACTATCTTGCTTCTTTACTGGCCCGTAATTTATCATCCAGCACACCCCATATTTATCTTTAAAGCTGCCAAAATAATCACCCCAGAATTGATCTTGCATAGGCATTTCCACTTCGCCACCTTCAGACAGACTCGCAAACAGGCGGTCCGCTTCTTCTCTGCTTTCAGGACTGATACAAATGTAGTTGTTATTGCCCACCACTAATTTTTGTCCGGCAGAAGGCATAATGTCTGAAGCCATTATTACATCGCCTCCAGTTATTGGCAATGAGACGTGCATTANCCGGCCTTTTTCTGCTTCACTAATATTTTCGCTNTCAGGCATGTCACCCATCCTCATGATACCTCCGGAGAACTCGCCACCGAAAACGGATTTGTAAAAGTTGAACGCTTCTTCGGCATTGCCGTCGAAGTTTAAATAAGAATTAAATTTTGGCATAATCGTATTTTTTAGGAATTTACTATGGTTATTTATAACCTGAAAATATATGAGCGCTTAGCAGTTATTGATCATCATTGTAATATTTTACTGCTCTGAGAGTCTTTTAACTTCTTCCAGGCCCTTAGTAAATCCTTTGTTCAGCATCTCTTCCCATTCTTTTGCTGTTTGGACAGAAGCTTTAAGTTTTGTAATCCCGTCTTCTTCAGAAAGATGGTATTCTTCAAGGGAGCCTGCCCAGCTTTTCACTTTTTCACTGGTGGTATCTTCTTTGCCGTCAGCTACTTCCCCCAGGTGCTCAAATACGATGTCATAAGGTTCATTTTTGGTTTTAATGGTGCTAATCATCCCATTGCCTTTTCCATCTACGAAGAGGGTTCTACCTCCAACCTTCCAATCACTTTGTATGGTCGAACCGCCACCTGGGTTAAAGGCGTCTGTCCATTGGGAATAAGTAGTTTCGTTCCAAAGCGTCTCCCAAACTTTTTGAGCCGGTGCTTTGATCTCTTTTGTGAACTGTAATGTTTTCATAGAAATATTTTTAAGGTTTTCGTTGCACTAATAATGAGTTTTCTAAACAATTTTAGCAATGCAATAGTTTTATAAAACAGTCTTTTAGTTGAAACTTTATTGGCAGGAGGCTTACTTTGAATAAGTATTTAAAGATTAGTATTAGTCTTGTTTGCCGATTTTTTTGAGGTATATTAATAGGACTTAAATGTCAATTGTTATGGAATTCGAGCAATCAACCAGGGTTATTTATTTAACGGACGAAGGTGACCAGGTGTTCACTTTTATCAAAGATGTAAATAGGAAAGAAGGTTTGTATATTCTTGATTTTGAAGATGTAGAAATTCCTGAAAATAAGCTGAAATTAAATACCTATTCGAATTTTAGCGTTCCACATGCCATGAGTAAAGATCACATCAAAGCGTATCATTATGACCAGTTGATTAACCTCATAGTAGCGTTTCTTAAGGAGCATCATGCTAAAGAGTACCTTGAAATTTATCGTGATATGGATACAATTTATTTTGAAACTGTATTTCATACACCTAAAACACTTGAAGAAAAGAAACTTTTCCAGGAAGTGGTTGATAAATTTAATCGAATCATAGGGCAGGTTAATAGCACGATTAAAAGTCGTTTTAACCAGAAGATCGAGGTTATTTTAAAATTTCCTTTTAATACCCATCATTTGCATTCCATTCGGGTATAGGTAAGATCGTATAAATTTATCGATTAAATATGCCGAAGATATTATAGTAACCAGATTTCTCGGTGATCAACCAGATGAAATGGTATTATTGCAGAATAATAAGTCATATATGTCATCTGCTCAATGAGGCCAAACGCAATAGATAGCTTTAAGTTCTTTTGTTTAAATCTTAGAAACATGAAACAGAAAAAACTTTTAAGCCTTGGAATAATTATGTTGCTTGCGCTTTCACAACTCTTCGCTCAAAAACAGAGCCCTGCATTAACGCTCAAATCAGGAGATTGGTTTGAAGCAGCTATGCGAACTCGTAATGTAGCTCATACCTTCGACTATAACCTTGATGTTAGGTATGAGGTCTCAGGTAAAATGCCAAGTGGAAGTTTGGTTTTTAAAGTTTCAATTGAACGAATGAGATTAAAATATTCGGATGCAAAAAATACCTGGTTGGGTTATGATTCATATTACCCGCCTTATTTAGAAAACAGAAAAAAAAATCTTACTAAACAGATTTATGAAATAACAGCAGATAACCATGGGAAAATATCAAAACTGAAATTATTGTCGACCGCTCCAAAAATTAACTTCTCATTAATTGATGTTAAAACAAAATCTTCCGTTCCAAAAACAGAATTGTCGGCCGATAGAATTTTCCCAATTGCACATTTGAAGCAAATTTCTGAAACAATAATAAGCTCCCTTATTGTCGGAAAGGCTTTGGCTAAAACATTAGACTTGCCAAACTCCGCCGGCGGGAATGACATTGCTAATGCAGTTTTAAAATCGGCCTCTTTTAAATTGCCAAAAAATTCAGTTATCAAGGGAAATATTGCTAACCTATCTAAGAGAGATAGTATTTACGCAGTTAATGATGAAATTTTTAGATTTAATAAAGATGGTTCTTTTAGTGCTCATGTTTTGGCAGGCTTAAATTCAAGGCGTAGGTGGATTTTTGGTCAATTTGATGAATATAAAACCTTCAATGTTCTTTTGGAACCCTTAGATACGCTTATCGTTAAAGCAGATGCGCTGGATTTTGACAACACTGTTTCTTTTGCGGGAAATGCAGCAGCGAAAGCTTCACTAAGCAAAGATTTGGTAGCTGTTTTTGACAGCCAATGGGTTAATGAAAGTAATTATCGTTCCAAATCACTGGAAGAATTTTTATCTTTTCAAAAACAGGGGCAAAATGATCTTGATGGTGTTATAAATAAGTATGCTAACCGTGTTTCTCCAGAGATTTTAAACTATTGCAGAAATGATTTTAAGTATGTGCAGGCTGGGACGAAACTTAAGTATCTTTCTCACTATCGTAATCATATAAAACCGAATACATCTTTTGATGAGTTCCCTAAAGGGTTCTTTTTAAGTATTGATACATTGCCAGTTTCAATGAGTGGTCTGGAAGGTGGTCTTTATTATGGTTATTACTTAAGGTGGTTACTTTCCTATCAGCAAACAAAATTAGGTATGGTCAATGCCGACCAGTATGGCTTCTTTGCTGATTATGCAACTTCTATGGCATCTTTCGGAGGATATCCTTTATATTTTTCTATTTATGAATCATTAAGAAAAGAGCTTTACAAAAGTGAAGTGGAAAGCACAGAAAGACTGAAAAATTATTATGAAGATTTTATTCATAATTGTGGCGATACTACATTTACAAATCGGGTAAAAGAGGAATGGACCCAAGCGAGGCTGTGGTTGCCAGGAAATCCAAGCCCCATTAAGAAACTCTTGTTAAAGGATGGAAGCAACCTTGATCTTGCCAGATTCAAAGGAAAGCCTTTAGTATTAATCGTGAACAATAATAATCCCGATATTTTAAAAAGCTACATTGAGCTTATAAAAAAGCAAAATCGTAGTCAGGTTCATTTTGTTATCGCACAGAGCTTATCCGGTTTGGAGAAAAGTACCATTGACCAAAAACTGAAGGATCTGACTAATGTCACTTATGTCGAATTAAGCGATCGCCTAAGCAAACAAAATAACATTAACCTTTATTCTTGGCAGACCAAGGTATTTACATTTAATTCAGACTTTAAAGTCATATCCAGTTACTTGATTGATGAATACCCCAGTAGGGACAAGGTGATTAAAGAACCGATCATAGATCATCAGGCAATACAAGAACTGATAAAAAAAGCAATAGATTCAGGTTTAATGACCAAAGAGCAAAAGGCATCATTAATCAATACAATAGGGTGGAGCGTTTGCTCCGCTCTGCTTACTTCAGTAGTCATTTTTTCGATATATAGAGCAAGGATTGCCGGCTTAAGGAAGAAAACTTTATTAAAGAACAAAATCAAGGATTTGGAGATCAAGGCTATACGCTCACAGATGAACCCGCATTTTATGTTCAACGCTTTGAATTCCATACAGTCCCTGATTAATAATTCTCAATATAAAGAAGCTAATGTTTATCTGGAGAAATTCTCGTTGCTGATGCGGAGGGTTCTGAATAATTCCGAAAAAAGCTTCGTGACGCTTTCAGATGAGCTAGATGCAATCACACTCTATTGTGAGCTGGAGCAACTGCGCTTTAACTTTAAATTTGAAATTGAAATTTCTCCCGAAGTGAATACCCAATTAATGGAAATTCCAGGTATGATTATTCAGCCGCTTGTAGAAAATTCAATTCTACATGGTTTGGCTCAAAAGGGAGATGCAGGACGTCTTAGTATACATACCAGTTGTGATGAGGGATACCTTAAAATTGTAATCAAAGACAATGGTACCGGCTTAAAAGAAGATATAGCTGACGGCAATAAAAGCTTTGGATTAAAGCTGGTAAGAGAACGACTAATCTTGCTAAATGCTGGCGGAAGTATGGGAGAATTACATTTAAGTAGTAATTTAGGCGCAAATGAAAGCGGCGTTACTGCTGTATTAACTATACCAATAGATTAATGGGGGTCTTAAAAGCGATATTAATTGACGATGAATTGAAAAGCAGGAGTAATTTGCGCCAGTTGTTGTCGGAGTATTGCCCAAATGTAGAGATTATTGCCGAAGCAGGCTCCGCTACAGAGGCACTTAAATTAATTAGAGAATTGAACCCTGATTTACTTTTTCTGGACATAGAAATGGGAGAAGTTTCCGGGTTCGACTTGTTAAAATTATTAAATGGTCAGCAGAATTTTGAAGTTATTTTTGTTACCGCTTTTGACAAGTATGGGATACAGGCAGTTAAAGCATGTGCTATAGATTACCTGCTTAAGCCAATTAATATTTTAGAATTGAGCAATGCAGTTGAAAAAGCCACAATCCAAATTAATCCTAAAAAGGAAAATGAAAGGTTAAAGGAGTTGGTTGCTAATATAGATAGGGGAGATGATGAGCAAAGGATCGCTATCCCTTTGTCGGATAAAATAGAGTTTTTAGCTATCAATAAAATCATAAGGCTCGAGGCTGAGGGTAATTACACGCATATTTATTTAGACAATAAAAAACAATACCTGGTCTGTAAAACATTAAAGGAATATCAGGAATTGCTCGAAAACCACAATTTTATTAGGACGCACCAGTCCCACCTGATCAACTTCCGAAAAATCTCTGCTTATGTAAAAAGCGATGGTGGATACATTGCCATGGACGATGGTAGTCAGGCTCCAATATCCAGACAAAAAAGAGATGAGGTTTTACTCCGAATTATGAAAGGAAAATTTTAGAAATTCTTTTGGTTTTTGATGTCTGAAATATTTGAAAAGACCATCTTAAACCAATAAGTGTAATGGTCCGCATGCTCATTTATATCTTTAGACAAACTTGTCATATCAATCCATTTAAAATTTTGTACTTCCTCTGCATTTGGTTTTGGATCGGCATCAGTATAACCGATAAATATATGATCAAATTCGTGCTCTATCAGGTTATTTTCGACAGAAGTATTATAGATGAATGAAAAGACCTTTTCGATATTACACTGAATTCCCATTTCAAATTGCAGTCTTTCTAAAGCACTTTGTTTAATGTCTTCGCCCAATTGCGGATGAGAGCAGCAGGCATTTGTCCATAAACCAGCCCCATGATATTTTTGTTTGGCACGCTGTTGAATCAACATCTCACCCTTGCTATTAAATAAAAAGATCGAAAACGCCCTATGCAAGACGCCTTTTTGATGAGCTTCCATTTTGTCCATCTCCCCAATAGGATTGTCATGCTGATCTACCAAAACCACTTTGTTTCTCTTCTTCATTGTTTATCTTGATTATTAGTGTGGTACAATTGCTGCGATTGTAAGAACCGTAGGAACAAAGATTTTATTTTTCATATTTATCTACAGGTTTTTGAAATATTTTAAATAAATAGATGTTGAGTAAAAATTGTGTATAACCATACACGGCATCTTCTATTGGAATAGTAAGGACCCGTATATTTAAAATACTCTTCGGATTGTAATTTACAATCGGAGACTCCAGGCCAGTACCCGTCAAAATACCATTAACAGGGAAAAATCCAAGCATTAAAATCCCAAATACAAAAGAAGCCTGACCGATCCAGGGTGCTCTTACTATGAAATGCAGATAAATTAACGTTGTTGCAGTTACTATAGCTGTTACGAAGGTGTAGGTTTTGTCGTAGTGTAACAATGCGATAACTACGCATACGATGAGACTCACAAATACAATGATGTTGTTAAAGGCGCTCAGCCAGGCAAGGTTGAAGAATTTGTCCAGGCAGAAATAAGTAAACACACATGAAAAGGGGATACAGATGAAAAAAAGCCACTCTTCAATGGGCAATCCCAAAAGAATCAATCCGGTAGTATAATCTGTATTGAACCACCATACCCGATGGGCGGTAAACCATACATCCCAGGCAATAAATGGAATGGCGACTAAAACACTCGCTGTAAGAAAGCTCAGAAAATGTCTGTTGAATTGAATTCTCTTGTCAAAAGAGAAAATAAAGCAAATACTAATGGTAAGTAAATTTATTAACAAGTAAGTGTAAGGTTTCATTACTTCGCTTTTTTATAATACATTTTGAAATATTTCATGGGCACATATAAAAAACCAAAGCATTCGCCTTTCTCCTTGCCCAGGTGTTTATGATGTTGCTTATGCGCCCTGCGAATAGCCAGTAAGTAAGGGTTTTGAGTATTTGCTAAATATTTAATGCGTTGGTGAATAAAGATGTCATGTACGAAGAAATAAGCCATTCCATAAAGGGTAATAGCCAGTCCAATGTAAAACAAGTAACTAAAATGATTTAATGAACCGTAATAGATTAAAGCAATAGCCGGTAAAGCAAAAATCACAAAAAAGTAATCATTTTTCTCGAAGTGCCCTTCAGTGCTGTGGTCGTGATGGTCATGATGCAATATCCATAAAAGACCATGCATGATATACTTGTGAATGAACCAGGTGGCACCTTCCATCAATATAAATGTTATCAGTAGGATAATAAAATTCATGTTTAATATTTTAACGGATTAAATAACTGTTCCAACA
>Ga0065714_10002820_pt1 | contig 14605 bp, 10 predicted proteins | sample MisRhiReplicate2_FD_59101 | JGI IMG/M metagenome (GOLD analysis project Ga0065714, IMG submission 59101) | Miscanthus rhizosphere microbial communities from Kellogg Biological Station, MSU, sample Rhizosphere Soil Replicate 2: eDNA_1 v2... | ecosystem: Host-associated > Plants > Roots >...
CATCATCAGCAGAGAAATATCCTCATGCTTAATCCCGTTCACCAAGGTATGCTCCAATGCATGAGAAAATGGCCCATGTCCTATATCGTGCAGCAAAATGGCAATTGTAGCGGCTTCTTCTTCCTCTGGAGTTACCTCATGCCCCTTGCCTCTCAACACCTCAATCGCCAAACTCATCAGGTGCATAGCACCCAAAGCATGGTGAAAACGCGTATGCAAAGCACCCGGATATACCAAATGAGTCATTCCCAGTTGCTTGATATATCTCAGCCTTTGAAAATACGGATGTGAGATCAGGTCAAATACGATTTCAGAAGGAATATTTATGAAGCCATATACTGGATCATTTATGATTTTCTTTTTGTTCAATCCTTTAAAATAAATTATACGGTACAAAAATTGCTATTTTTATCCATAACTTAAGAAAGAGAGCGCTCTTTTAGGGGATTATTTTTACATTATACACATATAATGATGCAAGAAACAAAAATTCTATGGGCTGATGATGAGATCAACCTGTTAAAACCTCATATATTACTACTTAACGAAAAAGGCTACCATGTTACCACATACACCAATGGTAATGATGCCCTTGAAGCATTTGGAAAAGAGCACTTTGACCTCGTATTTTTAGACGAAAACATGCCCGGAATGAGCGGACTGGAAACTCTGACTGCCATAAAAAACATCAGAAATGATGTACCGGTAGTGCTCATAACGAAAAGTGAAGAAGAAAACCTGATGGAGGATGCTATCGGCTCAAAAATTGACGACTACCTCATTAAACCGGTGAACCCTAAACAGGTGTTGCTGACCATTAAAAAGATCATTGATAACAAACGCCTGGTGAGTGAAAAAACTTCTATGGCATATCAGCAGGATTTTAGGCGCCTTGGCATGACGCTAAATGACAAACTGAGTTATGATGAATGGGTAGAGGTTTATAAAAAACTGGTATTCTGGGAGCTTGAGCTCGAAAAACTAGATGATCCACAGATGCATGAAATCCTGACCATGCAAAAATCTGAAGCCAATATGCAATTCTCAAAGTTTATCGAAGACCATTATCTGGGTTGGGTAAACGGTAAGGATAAAGCCCCATTGCTGTCCAACGAACTACTTAAAAAGAAGGTTTTCCCTTTAATCAATACCACAACACCCGTTTTCTTTATCCTGATTGATAACCTCCGCTATGATCAATGGCGTATTATTAATCCCCTGATTACCGAATATTTCAGAATGGATGAAGAAGATATCTACTCAAGTATCCTTCCTACCGCAACCCAATACGCACGGAACTCCATATTTTCGGGCNTAATGCCTTTAGAAATGGAAAAGCGCTTTCCTGGATTATGGCAGAATGATGATGATGAAGGTGGAAAAAACATGCATGAAGCNGCCTTTCTTGCTGATCAGATTAAGCGCAATCTGCGTAAGGACTGTAAGTTCAGCTACAACAAAATCCTAACCTATGATGATGGGAAGGCTTTAAATGAGCAGATTAATAACTTAATGCAAAACGAGTTCAACGCTATTGTTTACAATTTCGTTGATATGTTGTCGCACGCCCGTACAGACATGCAAATGATCCGGGAGCTCGCCAACGACGATGCGGCCTACCGCTCTCTAACCTTATCGTGGTTTGAGCACTCGCCATTAATGGAGCTACTTAAAAAGATCTCTCAGAAAAAAGTGAGACTGGTTATCACCACCGATCATGGTACCATTAGGGTAAAACATCCGAGTAAGGTAATTGGCGACAGGAATACCAATACCAATCTCCGTTACAAACAAGGTAGAAACCTGAATTTTAATGCAAAAGAAGTGTTTCTGATTAAAAATCCGCATGAGGCACAGTTACCTAAAATCAACATTAGTTCGAACTATATCTTTGCTAAGGAGGACCGTTATTTTGTTTACCAGAACAACTACAATCAGTTTGTAAACTATTACAACGAGACTTTCCAGCATGGAGGAATTTCACTGGAGGAGATGATCATTCCAATTGCAACTTACAGTTCGAGATAAAGTATTCTTTGTTAATGAATTCTTTAAATTTGTACAGATTTAATTTTGATGATGAAACTTGAGGTTAATGGATTAGCAGGCCTGGATCAGGCTGCTCAAGCTATTTTAGCACATGCTCAGCAGGAGCGTATATTTATTTTTGAGGGCGAAATGGGCGCAGGGAAAACTACCTTGATCAAAGCCCTCGCTAAGGCAATGGGCGTAACAGAAGTAGTTACCAGTCCAACGTTTTCAATCGTAAACGAGTATGATGCCAGTGGTAAAATCATTTACCACTTTGATTTTTACAGGATAAAAAACCTCCAGGAGGCTTATGATATTGGCTATGAAGAATATTTTTATTCTGGAAATACCTGCTTTATAGAGTGGCCTGAGAAAGTTGAATCGCTTTTACCGGAGCATTATCTCAAAATAGAAATCACTGCGCCTAATGAAAGTGATAGATTATTGTCAATTTCTAAAATTTAAAAGACCGAACACGCTTTATTTCAGCTATTTTGCTTAAATTCAATCCAAATCAATAATTAACAATGGCTACAGGATTACGCGAAGGTATGGCTTCCATTGCTCAGAAAGGGCTAATACAACCCAAGGAGGCGCTGTCAGAAATAAATAAAAAGAACAACAGCTTATACATTGGCATCCCGAAAGAAATCTCTTTTCAGGAAAACAGAATTGCATTAACACCGCTATCTGTTGCGCTGCTTGTACACAATGGACATAAGGTGGTTATTGAAGCTGGAGCCGGGGTTGCTGCAAACTTCTGTGACAATGACTATAGTGAACAGGGCGCAAGAATAACCTTCAACAAAAAGGAGGTCTTCGAAGCCGATATCATTGTAAAAATAGCGCCCCCTACCATCGAAGAAATAGCTTTAATGCACAAAGGACAAACCCTAATCTCTGCTCTGCAAATGGGGGAACTGAAAGCATCCTATCTCAAAGCTTTACTAAATAAAAAGATCAACGCCCTGTGTTTTGAAAACATCAGGGATGAAGGAAATATTTTAAGCGTAGTTCGATCCATGAGTGAGATTGTTGGGTCAACCTCTATTTTGATCGCAGCAGAGTACCTAAGCAACGTTACCGGAGGAAAAGGACTGATGCTGGGTGGTTTTACGGGAGTTCCACCAACAGAGATTGTAATACTTGGCGCGGGAACTGTGGGCGAATATGCGGCCCGTACGGCCATTTCTCTAGGGGCAGAGGTAAAAGTGTTCGACAGCTCCCTTTATCGGCTCAGACGCCTTCAAAACAATCTTGGAACCCGTGTGTTTACATCGGTGATGCAACCCATAGTTCTGGAAAAAGCAATCATCACCTGTGACGTCGTAATTGGTGCTATTCGAGCCCTTCATGGCAGAAGCCCTTGTATTGTNATGGAAGAAACTGTGGCGCGAATGAAACCAAANTCGGTAGTNATCGATGTAAGTATCGACCAGGGTGGGTGTTTTGAAACGTCAANAGTAACCAACCATAAAGATCCNGTATTCAGAAAACATGATGTTATCCATTACTGTGTGCCTAATATTGCTTCAAGAGTACCTAGAACGGCGTCTTACGCCTTAACCAATATCTTCACCCCAATCTTAGTGGATATAGGTGATATGGGTGGCCTGATGAATGTGGTATGGAGCAAACCAGGCATCAGGGAAGCCCTGTATATCTATCAGGGACACCTGACCAGTAAGGACCTTGCAGCCATGTTTAGTTTGCCTTTTAAGGACATTGAACTACTCGTAGCAGCCAATCAATAAGGATATTTTAAAAATTTTCATGAATATGCGTCATAATGCGCACCATCTCCTTTCGCACCTCTGATGTTGGTGTGACGAAGTTGTTATTCATGAAAGAAAAAATAAAGGTCTTTCCCTTTTTTGTAAGCACATAACCGCTTTGGTTATGAACCCCTGAAAGCGTCCCGGTTTTAGCAAAAACAAAGGGATCATTCGTTTTAGGATAAGCATTTCTAAGCGTACCACTCATGCCCCCTGCAGGCATCATTCCGAATAAACGTTTGGGATTATTTACCGTTTTATATATCATTTCCAGTAGCTTAACCATATCTCTCGGTGTAAACAGATTGTACCTTGAAAGCCCTGAACCATCCACCCACTCGGGTTTATCCGGTAATTCCGATAAATAATTCTTCTGAATATAAGCAATAGCCTTACCGGCATTCAACTCCCCACCGAGTTGATTGGCATACACAAGCAAGAGCTGCTCGGCAATAAAATTATCACTCGGCAACATCATTTCCTTAAGAACCGAATCCGTTTTTAGATTATATATTGTCTTTGCATCAGCAGGCATTTTTAACTGCACAACTTCTACCGGCTTATTAAGCGTATCTGATAGTAAACTGAGTGTTACTGCAAGATCTACTTTATATGGGATCTGTTGGCTATAATTTGCTGGAACAGGCATAATTGGATACTTAAAATTATTGCTGCCAAAATCACGTTTGACCCTAAAAGTCTTTTGATTAGATAAAGAATCGGCAACAAAACAATCACTAAAGTTCCCCGGCACAACAACTAACTTACCGTCATTAACCCTAACATCTGCCAGATTATCCATTATCGGCAACTCATTGATCTCGGCCTGATAATAATCATTGTAATCATCCCATTGCCAGCCGCTCCCATAAAAATCACCAGTGTACCTTCCGGGGGCATAAAACAGTTTTTTATCGGAGGACCTTAAAAAATCTGCCGCTTTGGTTCCTTTCAGTTTACTTTGCAAAAAGGACGGATCACCCGTACCCCAAAAGATCAGCGAATCACCCCTTTCTATATACCTGAGCGAGGGAATCGAGTCGGGAATCATTTTTAAGCCCGCAAAAAAAGTAAAAAGCTTAGTGTTTGAAGCAGGCGTAAAATATTGATCTCCATATCGCTCAAACAACATCCGTTGAGCTTCTAAATCATATAAAGCAAAACCGGCATAATATTGTTTTAATACAGGAGAACGAGTAAAAACCTTTTTTACATTCCTCGAGATTCTCTCTTCTGTTGAACAGCCTGCTAAAATAGCCGACATCAACAGTGCAGCAGGTAAACAGAATTTTAAATTATTTAGTTTAAGCGCAATACTTTTACATGAAGATCTAAGCATACTGCCACTAATTTATTAATTTAGTTTAATGAAATTGTTAACGGGCAAGATTAATTTCAGCACACTCGTCACCTACCTGATTATCCTGGTGATTCAGATGTGTACAGTGCTCAGCACCCAGGCCCAGCATTTCTTCTTTACAGGAAAAAAAACTAAAGACGCCATTGGATTTGAGCTCGTTAAAAACCTGGTTATTATCCCCATATACCTGAACAACCAGGGCCCCTTCAATTTCATTTTAGATACCGGTGTTGGCCCCCTAATCATAACAGACGCGAGTTTAATCGACAGTTTAAAGATTCAGGTCTCCAGAACGATCAAAATAGCTGGCTTGGGAAAAGGTGATGAAATAGATGCTTTTCTTTCTAGTGATGTATCTGCGAAAATTGGCGACGCCCGAATCGAACATATTCCAACAGCAATATTGAAAAAAGATATTTTTGGCTTATCTAACTACCTGGGTATAAGAATTTATGGACTGATAGGATATTACTTTTTCAATAGTTTCCTGGTAGAGCTAAAATACACAGGCAAAAGATTACTGTTTAGTGATCCGGGAGTCAAAACTAAAATCAAAGGAGAAAAAATACCCATCGTGATAGATACTTATAAACCCTACATCAACGTCAGTATTGAAAGTCCTGAACATGGCAAGCTCAATCTCAAAACTTTGGTAGATAACGGGGCCAGTCATGCGCTTTCATTAGAAAGACTAAATGAACAGCCGTTTCCGGTTCCGGCAAACACCATACCCGGAAACCTGGGCGTAGGCATGAGTGGCCCGATAGATGGTAATATCGGTCGTGTTTCCTTTTTAAAAATAGGGAGCTATACCCTGAAAAACGTGCTTGTATCCTATCCAAAGTATGATGATGTTGCTGCAAAAATCTTGCTTAAAGATCGAAATGGAAACCTAGGTGCGGATATCTTAAGTAGATTTAACATCGTATTTGATTATCCAAATAACGCGATGTATATAAAGAAAAATAGCCAGTTTAACCGTCGTTTCGACCACGATATGTCGGGGATAGAACTTTATGCTGACGATGGTGATAAAAGAGAAATTCGTTATTTCGTAAGCAGGATTGAGCGTGATTCCCCTGCGCAAGAGGTAGATATTCGTGTTGACGACCAGATCCTTACTATTAATTTCGTACCAGTAACAAGCTATAAATTAACTGAAATCAACAACCTGCTTAAGGCTGCCGACGGCAAAACCATCATTTTGTCCATCCAAAGAAATAATGAGCTTCTGGTTAAGGTATTTAAGCTTAAACAAAGAATTTGAAGGATTCTTATAACTTTGCCCCTTTAAGAAGCTTTAACCCATACATGACAAAATCCTGTATTTTAAACACAATAGCAGGCCTTGCGCTGCTGATTAGCAGCTGTAATAGTTCCTCTAAGGAAAGCCAAAAAACAGTGGCCGGCAAGCTGTCCTTTGATTCGATTATAGGCATAAAATATTACGAGGTAAAACGCCGTTTCAGTACCGGACTTTCCTTTAATGAACTGGGCTTTCAGCAAGAGCCAACCTGGATCATTCAGTTTAAGTCACAAGACACGATACAAGCTTATAGTCCACAGAAGAAAAGAATGCAAAGCTTCTACCTTCATTACGATCATGGAGAGGTATATAATTTTGCTAAAGAATGGTTTAAAATTAAGAAGATCAGCAAAGACAGTATGGTTTTTCAGCGGCTTCATTTAAAGGGGAAAGAGATTAGCAAAGACATCCGCTCAGACGTAAACATCACCTGGTACGCGGAAGATTACATCAAAAACGTACTTAAAACAACCGCTGCTGCACTACAACGCCCCACGAAGGCCGACACCCTGTATATCCTCAAACTAGCAGAAAAATCGAATAGAAACCCCGATAACCGTGATAGCGCCTTCGCCGGTCGCCAACCGGTTGAGTTTATTCCACGGAGTAAGATGATTAGCGTAAAGAAAATCAGCACCGTCGATAAGCTGAATGGAAGAACCGAATCCTATGATTATCTTTTCCCGCGTTACCGCATAGACATTGTAAAAGCTTATGACAATTTTGGCTATGAATTCTCTGCCGTGGTTGATGAAAAAGGCAAAATACATCTGGGTTCATTCCGGGTAGATTTCCCCGAAAACTATGAACCGAGAAAGAAAACATTGGAGGCAATAATCAATGTATATCTTCAAAATCTTTTGCAGGTTATCCCTGGTAAAACATTAGGAATTTCGCATTCCAGCGAAATTAATATCATCGTTACAGGCCGAAAAAACCGGCAATAAAGGGCCTTTTATTTTATATTTATCAAAAAATGAAGCGCTTGTATGATATAAAAAAATAATATGTACCTTGCACACTTAATTTAATAAATAATACAATGCAAGAAGGAACAGTAAAATTTTTTAATGTAACTAAAGGTTTCGGATTTATTATCCCTGCTAACGGAGATAGCGAAATCTTTGTACATTCAACAGGCCTAATCGACGAAATTCGTGAAAACGATAAAGTTGAGTATGACGTTGAAAGCGGCAAAAAAGGCTTGAACGCGATTAATGTTAAAGTAATCTAGATTATTAAAAACATAAATTGGAAAGCATCGCGGGTTATCCACGATGCTTTTTTATTTTAAGGCTTTCAAAGTATCCCCTTCTTAATGCCTATTTTCTGCTCTTAATTAGTTCCAGAAGCATTTCAGGCTCGTTNGTCGTAATAAATTCTACTTTATTGTCTAACAACCACTTCATCTCAGGNTCCGTATTTACCGTCCATGCGTTAATNGTCAAACCCAGTTCTTTTGCTTTAGCNAACCACTCTCCTTTTTGATAAACGCTGTAATGATAATCAGCACCATAAAAACCATCTTGCTTAAGTCTTTCCAATGAAACATCTCCGGCAAGGTAAGATACATTTGCCTGTGGCTGAAGGCCCTTTATTTTCTTTAGGATATCATAGCTAAAGCTGATGTAATCCACCCATGGTTCTGCCTTTAATCGTTTCACCATCTCAACAACTTTAGTCGCTAAAATCTGGTCGTTTGCAGCCCCGGCTTTAGACGGTTTGACCTCCAGTATCAATTTGGTCTTTTTTTGCTTCATACCGACCTTTAAATAGCTCTCCAGCGTAGGGATAGACTCACCATTAGAAAGCTTTTTAGCTAACAACTCTTTATAAGTAGCTTTTTCAATGTGTATGCCTAAAAAATCCGCATCATGGTTTACGACCAAAACACTATCCTTACTCATGTGAACATCGAATTCGGCGCCATGGCAACCAATTCTCACTGCCTCTTTTAATGCTGCAATAGAATTCTCAGGAAGGTGATTCTTTTTCCAGGCACCACGATGTGCAATTACTTCGTTTTTATTCCAGCTTTTAAAGGTTTTTACCTTTTTTTGCGCAAATGCGCCACTTAAGGTCGCTACCATCAGAATAATGGTTAAAGATGAATATTTCATTTTGTGTGTTTTTTCGTCTAAAATATCATTTAAAAAATAATATCTCTGTCTTTCTAAAGTTAATAAATTGTAGCTACTTAAATAAAACCAAAATTAATATCTCTATTTTTATAAAAAACTGCCTGTTTTTTAAATCAACCAGCAAATGAACAGCAATTACGAACTTTTAATTTCCAAGATTAATGAGTTTACACAGAAGTTTTACCTTAATAAACTTTTGCGTGGCAGCATCTATGCAGCTGCTTTGCTACTGGCCCTATACCTGCTGTTATTTGTACTGATCTATTACACCCATCCGGGCACAACCACCAAGACACTGCTTTTTTTTGGCTACCTCCTGGTAGCAGTTTTAGCGATATCCATACTGATTATAAAACCTGCACTGGCGTATTTTAAGTTGGGCAAAAACTTAAGCACGGAACAGGCCTCGGCAATTATTGGAGATCATTTTTTCAGTGTAAAAGATAAGCTACTCAATACCCTTCAGCTTAAAGCCATGGCCGATGAATCACCGGCGAATAGTCAGCTCATACTCGCGGGAATAGACCAGAAGATTGCAGAACTAAATCCCATACCTTTCTCAAGCGCGATCAAACTTGGCGAGAACAAAAAATACATCAAATATTTTGTTGCCCCTGCAAGCGTTATTCTACTCATTGCGATTATTTCCCCGGCCATATTAAAAGAAGGAACGAACAGTTTTGTCCACTACAATAAGCAAATATTACCCAAAGCTCCATTCGATTTTCAGCTGCTTAGCACTAAACTTGTTGTGGCCCAAGGCGATGACCTGCCCATAAAGCTTAAACTTACCGGTAATGAGATCCCTCAGGAAGTATACGTTTCAGATGGCACCAACACCTATAAACTGGAAAAGGAGAGTTCCACGCAGTTCAGTTATACCTTTAAAAATCTCCAAAAAAGCCAGGAAATCATATTCTCTGCCGGCGGTTTTAATTCAATGACCTATGCGATTGATGTAAAACCTCGTCCTTCGGTAATCAACGTAACTGCTACCCTCCGCTACCCGGCTTATTTAAATAAAAAGGAAGAAAGCGTTAAAAATGCCGGAGACCTGCTGATACCTGAGGGGACCCATGTAACCTGGTTACTGGAAACCATGAACAGTGACAAACTTACCTTTGCCATCGGCAATAAGCAGCAACTATTATCCGCTTTAAACAACAGCTTCACCTATAGCAGCACCATTCGTGAAAGTGCCAATTACAGTGTCTTACCTAAAAATAACTTCATCAGTAGCAAGGATTCACTAAGCCATCAGATCAACGTGATAAAAGATGAGTTTCCTGGTATTGCAGTAACCGAAGCCCCCGACTCACTAAGCAATAAAGCATTATACTTTTCAGGAAAAGTCACCGATGATCATGGTTTTAGCTCGCTTAAATTCAAATATCACATCAAAGAAAGGGACCAGATCAAGACCACAATAAGCAAGAACATACCCTTCAAAAAAGGACAAGTGGAAGGTTCATTCTTTTACTTCTGGGACCTGAATGAGCCGCTTATAAAACCCGGACAAACGCTGGAATACTATTTTGAAATTGCAGATAATGATGGTGTAAACGGGCCTAAAACGACTAAATCAGACCTTAAGGTATTTGCCATCCCTTCATCACAACAGGTGGCTGAAAAAATAAATGAAAGCAGTCTGGCGCTGAAACAGAAAATGGAGAAAGCCATTAAACTGGCAGGACAGGTAGAAAAGGACAGTAAGAAACTGGGCGAAACCTTACTGGATAAAAAGCAAATCTCATTTGATGATAAAAAGCAAATTGAGCAGCTCCTGGAAAAACAAAAACAACTGGAACAAGCAGTCAAAGAGATCAACGATCTGAATAAAAAGAATACGCTTCAAAAAGAAGAAAACAACATGCTTAAAGAAGAGCTTGCGGCTAAACAAAAGCAAATAGATGATCTTTTTAACCATGTGCTGGACGAAAAAACCAAGGCATTGTTGGAGAAACTACAGAGCCTTATGGATCAGAATAATAAAGACCAGACTCAAAATGAGCTCTCGAAAATGCAGATGGATAATAAATCGCTTAAAAACGAACTTGACCGCATTTTAGAGCTGTATAAGCAACTGGAATTTGAACAGAAGCTCCAAAATAATATCGATCGCTTAAATGAGCTTGCAAAAGACCAGAAGGAGCTATCGAAGCAAAGCTTAAAGAAAGACGCCCCTGTTAACGATTTAAAAAACAAACAAAAGGAATTATCGAAAGATTTCGACGAATTAAAAAAAGAAATGAAAAACCTGGATGAAAAGAATCAGGAACTGGAGCGTCCCAATGCTTTTCAAACACCAGAGAAAGAAATGAAAGACATTGAGCAGCAACAAAAAAACAGCGAGGAGCAGCTTAATAAAAATGACCGGAAAAAAGCTTCTGAAAGTCAGCAAAAAGCAGCTGAACAAATGGAGGAACAGGCTAAAAAATTAAATGAAATGCAGCAGGAATCTGCTGAAATGGAAAATAACTTAAACGCACAGGAGTTGCGTCAGCTACTGGAAAACCTGCTCAAAACATCATTTGATCAGGAAAAGGTAATGCTTAATCTACGACGTTTAAACAACAACGATCCGCAGTATACCACCAACGTGCAAAAGCAGCGTGAAATAAAAGATAACATGAAAACCATTGCCGACAGCTTGTTTTCATTAAGTAAAAGGGTTCCGCAAATCGAATCTGCTGTAAATGAAGAAATGCAGAAGATCAACTTTAACATCAATAAGAGTCTGGAAAACCTGGGTGAAAGAAATACCGCTGCTGCCAGTAAAAACCAGCAATATACCATGACTTCGGTAAACAACCTTTCTTTAATGCTGAACGAGGCGTTGGATCAATTGCAAAACATGATGAAAAATAGCAAGGGCGGAGGAAAAGGTAAGCAGAAACAGAGCATGAAACAGCTGCAGCAAATGCAGCAGCAACTGAATAACAATATGCAAAAGGCCCGCGATCAGATGCAAAAAAATGGCAATAAAGGCGCCGCACCTAAGGGTACTATGAGCGAAGAATTTGCCAAAATGGCCCAACAGCAACAGATGATCAGAGAAGCGCTTCAAAAAATCAACAGGGAAGACAATAAAGATGGAAAGGGTGGATTGGGAAATCTGAACCAAATGATTGAGGACATGAAAGCCACCGAATCAGAGCTGGTAAATAAGCGGCTGGAGCAGGAAACTATGAAGCGTCAGAAAGAGCTTTTAACAAAGCTTTTAGACGCAGAAAATGCGCAGCGAGAACAAGACCAGGACAGTAAAAGGGAAAGCAAGAGTGGAAAAGACCTGCCTCCTTCCTATCAGAAAATGCTGGAAAAATTCAAGGCAACAGAGAAAAACGAAACGGAATGGCTGCAGAAATTACCACCAAATCTGAACCATTATTACAAAAATAAAATTGCAGAATATTTTAAATTGCTAAATTCGGGGCGATAATTATCATCAGATGAGCAAAGCAAGTATTCATTTTTTTACCGAAGAAACCACCTATACCCTTAAAAAGAAAACCATCATCAAAGATTGGATCAAATCTGTTATTGCAGCAGAGGGCTATAAGTTGCAGGAATTAAATTTTATCCTTTGCTCTGACGAATATTTACTGCGTATGAACCAGGATTACCTTAATCATGACACTTATACCGACGTGATTACTTTTGATAACTCTGAGGAGCTTAAAACGATTGTGGGCGATATATTTATCAGCATTGAGCGTGTGCAGGAAAACGCAAAACAAATTAATGTGACTACGGCTAATGAACTCTGCCGTGTGATGATCCACGGAACACTTCATCTGCTGGGCTATTTAGACAAAACCAAAGCGGAAAAATCGAAGATGACAGAAAAAGAAGATCATTATCTCTCCCTTTTGTCCATCGGTTAAAATTTAGGTTCAAAATTTAAATAATAAAAAGCTGTCGTCTCCTGCTGAAATAAAATTCAGCAAAGATATGTGCTATACCAAAAATTTTACTTTTTGTTACGCGCAGTTCAGAAAACCGCTCGTGCAAAATATAACCGTACTGAAATAAATAACCAATAAAATCCGCAGATTTTTTCGTGATTTTTAGGCAAAAAAAACAGCGCTTCGCAAGCAAAATATCCCAAGCCAAATAAGGCTGTTTTTAGGCGATTTAATCAAATTTAATGCTTTTATGATAAATGTATTGGACCGACCTCTATTCTTAGCCCTGAAGCGCGCTAATGAGGTCGTTTTTTAAGCCAAAAACACATCAAAAACTGAGCGCAGAATTTAAACGCTATACCGGTGTCACATTTTCGTTACATTACGTCTCCGACTGAACTTATGAAGCGCAAGTTGATCAAACTACTTTGACAGAATAAGGAACTCGGGCAAGCGGTTTGTCAGCCTTATTTAAAATTACTATTAAAACCTGCAGCAGGGTCTTCCAGATTTTTTTTAGTTTTGACCGAATTCGGAAAGCGTCAGGGAAGAGAGCGGACAGTGTTAAGGATACTCAAAATATCCACCAGATCTTCATACGGTTTAAACCAAATGTAAACTATATCATCGACCCTGTTTGCACCCTGTTTAGACCCTGTTTACACCCTGTTCAGATATAGTTTAACCTTAACACTTATTGGAGGCTTCACGGTGGCAAACAGAAGGCAGATATGGGAGCGGAAAAGCAGTATAGTTTAGCTCATCAAATTAACTATCTAATTATCTGGCAAAATTTTTATCGCGTATTTTCCTTTTTTCGTCCTGTACATTCAAAAGCGCCAGCTACATACCAAATAATTATTGCTTACTTTTGTGGTAATTTCTTATCTATAATATCGTTAAACACAGACTTTGAGCACACTTATTGCAGCCGAAAACTTAGGCCATGCTTACCACGACGAATGGCTATTCAAAAATTTAACCCTGGGCATCCAAACAGGGCAGCGCGTAGCGTTGGTGGGGATTAACGGTGCCGGAAAAAGCACCTTGCTAAAACTTCTTGCCGAGAGATTCTCTCCATTGGAAGGAAAAATAGTGAAAAACAAATCCACTAAAATAGGATTTCTTGACCAAGAGCCCTCATTTCCAGACGGTTACTCCATCAGCGATTTCATATTCTCACTTGAAAATAAACAACAACAGCTGATCAGAGAATATGAGGAACTAATTGAGGATCCTAATCCGGATGAAAAGAAATTAAATCGTTTGTACGAAGAACTGAGCGAGCACAANGCCTGGGAATATGAACACGAAATAAAAACCATCCTGAGCAGAATGGGNATTAACCATTTGCAACAAAAAATCTCTACCCTATCAGGCGGACANAAGAAGCGTCTGGCGCTGGCCAAACTCCTAATTGAAGATCCNGAGATCTATGTACTNGATGAGCCTACCAACCACCTGGATATTGACACCATTGAGTGGTTGGAGAAATTGCTGACTTCAGGAAATAAAACCTTGCTGTTGGTTACCCATGATCGTTATTTCTTAGATAACGTTTGCAACACAATCGTCGAGCTCGACAGAGGTAAAATTTACAACTACAATGGCAACTATGCTTACTTCCTTGAAAAGAAGTCAGAAAGAGAAGCCGCCGATGAAAGTACTTTTCAGAAGAATAAAAACCTATTGAAGAAAGAGCTGGAGTGGATGCGAAGAATGCCTGCGGCACGTACAACAAAATCTCAATCAAGGATAGATGCATTTTACGATTTAGAAAGCAAAACCAAACAGCGGTCCGACAATCAGAAGGTCACTTTAAATGTAAAAATGTCGAGGCAAGGAAGTAAAATCCTTGAGCTGGATCATATCGGTCAGTCCTTCGATGGCAAAAATATTATCAATGATTTTAGCTATACGTTTAAACGTGCAGACCGAATTGGCTTGGCAGGTAAAAACGGAACAGGTAAATCAACCCTACTTAATATTATCACCGGTTTCCTGCAACCTGAAAAAGGAAAAGTAAGCACCGGCGAAACTACAGTTTACGGGTATTACAAACAAGGAGGTTTAGCCTTCAATGAAAA
>Ga0065714_10000045_pt1 | contig 14601 bp, 13 predicted proteins | sample MisRhiReplicate2_FD_59101 | JGI IMG/M metagenome (GOLD analysis project Ga0065714, IMG submission 59101) | Miscanthus rhizosphere microbial communities from Kellogg Biological Station, MSU, sample Rhizosphere Soil Replicate 2: eDNA_1 v2... | ecosystem: Host-associated > Plants > Roots >...
TGCGGCCGTTCGGCGCGCTGGTGTTCGGCCGGTTGGGGGACATGATCGGGCGTAAATACACNTTCCTTGCGACCATCATNCTCATGGGCCTGGCGACCTTCTGCGTCGGGCTGCTNCCGACCTACTCAAGTATCGGCATCGCCGCGCCGATCATTCTTGTGCTGCTGCGCATGCTTCAGGGCCTGGCCCTGGGCGGTGAATACGGCGGNGCTGCCACTTACGTGGCCGAACATGCGCCGCTGGGTAAACGCGGTTTCCACACCAGCTGGATACAGTCCACCGCAACCCTCGGCTTGCTGCTGTCGCTGTTGGTGGTGCTCGGTTGCCGCTACTTCACCGGTGACCAGTTCGAAGTCTGGGGCTGGCGGATTCCGTTCCTGTTTTCGATCATTCTGCTGGGCATCTCGACCTGGATTCGCATGAGCCTGCACGAGTCGCCGGCGTTCGTGAAAATGAAAGAGGAAGGCAAACTCTGCAAGTCACCGCTGCGCGATTCCTTCGGCAAATGGGAAAACCTTAAAGTCGTACTGATNGCCCTGTTCAGCATCAACGCCGGACAAGCCGTGACCTTCTACGCGGCGCAGTTCTACGTGCTGTTCTTCCTCACCCAGTTCNTGAAAATGGACCCGGCGCTGGCCAACAGTCTGCTGATCGTCAGNGTGATCATCGGCGCACCGTTCTTCATCTTTTTTGGCTGGCTGTCGGATAAAGTCGGGCGCAAACCGGTGCTGATGATCGGCCTGCTGCTGGCGACTGCACTGTACTTCCCGATCTTCAAATCCATCGCCCACTACGCCAACCCGGCCATTGACCAGGCCAGCCGTCAGGCACCGATCACCGTGCTGGCGGACCCGGCCACCTGCACCTTCCAGTTCGACCCGGTGGGCAAGGCGAAATTTGATAGCCCTTGCGACAAGGTCAAAACCTTCCTGGTGAAACAGGGCCTGCCCTACAACAGTGAAGCTCTACCTGCCGGCAGCGCCATACAGGTGAGNGTCGGTGAAGTGAAACTCGAAGGCTACGATGAAGCGGCCCTGCGAGGCGCCGTGACCCTGGCGGGTTATCCGTCAAAAGCCGACATTCAACTGATCAACAAACCGATGATCGTGGCGCTGATCGTCGCGCTGATCATCATCTCCGCCATGTGCTACGGCCCGCTGGCGGCGCTGATGGTCGAACTGTTCCCGACCCGCATCCGCTACACCTCGATGTCCCTGCCGTACCACATCGGTAATGGCTGGTTCGGCGGTTTCCTGCCAACGGTATCGTTTGCCTTGGTGGTGTACACCGGGGACATCTTCTACGGGCTGTGGTACCCGGTGGTGATAACCGGGGTGAGCCTGGTCGTCGGGATGATCTGTTTGCGTGAGACCAAGAACGTGGACCTCGATAAAAACTGAGCTCACCACAATCCTTGTGGTGAGGGGATTTATCCCCTCACCACAGGTAAGCTCGACGACATCGGCAGCCCCGCCATTCACAGACCGAGGCACCATGATCATTTCATCCGCATCTGACTATCGCGAGGCAGCACGTCGCAAACTCCCGCGTTTTTTGTTTGATTACATTGATGGCGGGGCTTATGCAGAGCATACGCTGAGGGCCAATAGCGCCGATCTGACGGGCATCAGCCTGCGTCAGCGCATTCTGAAAAACGTCGAGACCTTGAGTCTTGAAACCACCCTCTTCGACCAACCGCTTTCAATGCCGATCATATTGGCCCCGGTCGGCCTGACGGGCATGTTCGCCCGTCGTGGTGAGGTGCAGGCGGTTAAAGCCGCGGAGAACAAAGGCATNCCGCTTTGCCTGTCAACGGTGTCGGTGTGCTCGATCGAGGAAGTCTCGGCACAAAGCCAGCAGTCCATCTGGTTTCAGCTGTATGTGTTGAAGGACAGAGGCTTCATGAGAAATGCACTGGAGCGGGCGAAGGCCGCCGGTGTGAAAAACCTGGTGTTTACCGTGGACATGCCCACGCCCGGCGCCCGATACNGGGACGCACACTCGGGCATGTCAGGCCCTTTTGCATCATCGCGGCGAATGCTTCAGGCCATGACCAAACCCGACTGGGCATTCAACGTCGGCCTCATGGGGCGTCCACACGACCTGGGCAATATCTCGAAGTACCTTGGCAAAGCCGTAACCCTCGAAGACTACATGGGCTGGTTGGCCAACAACTTCGACCCTTCGATCAGCTGGAATGATCTGGAGTGGATTCGTGAGTTCTGGAAAGGCCCGATGATCATCAAAGGCATTCTCGATCCTCAGGACGCCCGGGATGCGGTCAGCTTTGGCGCGGATGGCATTGTCGTGTCGAACCACGGCGGGCGACAGCTGGACGGCGTGCTCTCCACCACCCGGGCATTGCCGCCCATCATGCAAGCCATCGGTAATGATTTGACGGTGCTGGTCGACTCGGGAATCCGCTCGGGACTTGATGTCGTACGGATGTTGGCGCTGGGCGCAAAAGGCGTATTGCTGGGGCGTTCCATGGCCTATGCGCTGGCCGCCGATGGTCAACGCGGGGTGGAAAATATGCTGGATATCTTCGCCAAGGAAATGCGCGTCGCCATGACCTTGACCGGGGTGACCTCGATTAGTCAGATTGATGAATCTACGCTGGTGGATGCTGTTCGATGAGCTGAACACCTGACCTTAAAACGCCGCGCCCATGCGCGGCGTTTTCGTGGATGCCTGGAAAACGCCCCTCACTCAACGTCTTTGAGAACTTCAAAGGTCACTTGATCGGGATAAAACGCCATGTAGCCGCGAATCTGCTCTACCGACACTTTGGGGTCTTCATAGCTCCACACCGCGTTAGCGCCCTCATGTCCCGGGACTTGCAGACTGAAATAGCTGGCATCGCCCTTGTAGGGGCAATAACTCGTGTGATCGGTGCGGGCAAAGTACTTTTCATCGATATCCTCCCGCGGGACGTAATACACCGGAGGATAGTTGGCCTCGAGCAACACCAGCGCCCGTGCGGAGGCGGCCACCTGGATACCGTGAAACTTCACAAGCAGGCAGCCCGGCTGCTCCGCAATGGTGATGACAGGACTAGGACCGGTGCTTTTCATGAAATACGTTCCTCATGACGGTGATGGACCTGCAGGTGTCCGCGATGGCGTCAAGCCAGACACATCGGGTTATCGTTCATCGCGAGCAAGCTTTGCTCCTACAGGGGCACGCCGCGACCGCGGTTCATTAGGTATACCTCATGTTTTGCATTCACGACGGCTTCGCAGCCGAACGGGAGAAAGCCCCCTCGCCGGCCGTTCGATTCTGAACCGGATCAAGCACCAGATGCCGCATTAAGCAGGGCAAACACTCGAAGTCGGTAAAACATCGTCTACGATCAATAAGACCGTTGACCTCCCTGCTGCTCAGACAGGCAGTCGTGGCATGGCGTGGGGATTTGAGTCTCAGAAACTTGAGGGTCTCACCATGCCCGCCACACAGTTTTCCCTCGACCAGAAAATCATCACCCTCGACGCCCGTCCGGATCGCCTCGACTTGCGCGATCGTATTTTTACCCCACGGGTTCAGTCGCTGCCGCCCTCCTGGCCCGCCGACAAGGACATTGCTTGCGAACTCTCGGGCTACCTGGACAAAAACATGGTGCTCTACCAGGGCAGCGAAGGCGCGTGCACCGGGTTCGGACTGGCGGCGGTGGTCAATTTTCTGTTGTGGCGGCGAGACCGGGCCTCCACCAAAACGAGTCCGCGCCAGCTCTATCATCTGGCCAAACTCTATGATGAATGGCCGGGCGAGGACTATGTGGGTTCCAGTTGTCGCGGCGCGTTGAAGGGTTGGCACAAACACGGCGTCTGCGCGCAGGAACTGTGGCCCTATACCGTCAAGCCGGACGGATCGGTTCCAGCCTTTGAAGCACCGGCGGAGAATTGGGCAACGGATGCCATGACGCGGCCGCTGGGGGTTTACTACCGCGTCGAGAAGGACGATGTCACCGCCATGATGGCGGCGNTGTATGAGGCCGGCGCGCTCTACGTCTGCGCCAATGTGCATCAGGGCTGGGCACTGATGCGGCCCAAAGGCAAAAAACAGCCGGCGGTGGAATTCCAGAGCATGTCTCAGCTGCCCGTCATCAAATGGCCGGCGGCCAGTGAGGGCGGTCACGCCTTTGCCTTGATCGGGTACACCCATCAGGGGTTCATCGTGCAGAACTCCTGGTCAACCGACTGGGGATTTTCCGGATTCGCCATCCTGACGTTCGAAGACTGGCTGGCCAATGGCACCGACGCCTGGACCGTGGCCCTCGGGGTGCCGATCGAACGCGGCGCGTTATCGCAAAACGCACGCCCTTCAGGCTCCCGCAACGGCGCTCAATCACCGTTTCGTAGCGCGCTGTCGAGCTCAAGCGCCAAGCGCGAAGGGTTTTCCCTGTTCACCGCCAGCGCCTGCGAGCCCGATCGCAAAGGGCCGCCGCTGTTGACCAAGGATCAGGCTTACGGCCTGACCATCGTGATGGAAAACAANGGCAGCATCGGNCCTCGNCTNACCGACGTGGAAAACGTCCGGGCGGGCGTCAAACGCATCGTCTACGAGGCGCCTCGCGCCTGGTACGACAAGCTGCCGGCCACAAACAAACCCCCTGTGCTGCGCATCGCCGTCATNGCCCACGGCGGGCTCAATTCCGAGCAGGATTCGATCAATCGAATCTGTGCGATGGCGCCCTACTTCCTTGAAAACGGCATCTATCCGCTGTTTGTCACTTGGCGCACCGGGGTCCTCGAAACACTGGCAGACATCGTCCAGGACACCCTGCCCGGACTATTTCCCGAAGCCGGCAGCATCAGCGATGCATTGAAGGCGATCAAGGACAAAGCCGTGGAAGGCTTCGATCGCACGCTGGAACTGGCAACCAAAAAACCCGGCGGCGACCAGTGGAGCCAGATGAAACAGAACGCCGAAGCCGCCGCAGTCGCCGGCTTTACCCCGCGTGGGCTGGTGGAAATGGCGGAGAACCTGAAGAACCTGATTGCCGACATGGGCAAGAAAAACGTCGAGCTGCATTTGCTCGGCCACTCCGCAGGCTCCCTGATCAATGGCCACTTGATTCAACTGCTGTGGGCCAGGGGTTTGCCCACCGAAACATCGACGCTGATGGCCCCGGCCTGCACCCTCGATTTCGCCAACCAGACCTACCGCAAAGTCATCGAAGGTGGAGGCCTCAAGCGCAAGGATTTCCACATCCACCTCATGTCCGACAGCCGCGAACAGGATGACAACGTCATCGGCGTGTACCACAAATCCCTGTTGTACCTCGTTTCCCGGGCCTATGAAGAACTGCAACGCATGCCGCTGCTGGGCATGGCCAAAAGTCTGGACAAGCAGTACCAGGACTTCAGCAATCCCGATCTGGCGGAGTGGAACATCGCCGCCAAAAACATGACCGAACAGTGGAACCAGTTTTACTTTGGGAAAACCATTCCGGCCGGGTTTGCCGCAACGGGTCACGGGCTTCCCGAAGCGTTCGCGCAAACCCTGCATATCTTCAACGATCCGAAAATGAACTATGGCGCGGGCACCAAAAAAGACACCTCCCACGGCGGCTTCGATAATGATGTGAACGTAATTACCGCCGCGTTGCTGACCATTCTCAGGCGAGAGCCCGGCGCGAAGCTGGACCAACCGGTGGTTAACCTGAACTACTGAGGAGCCTGTGCAATGAATCGCAACGCACCGACTGTACATCCATACAGATAAAGATTGCCCCATCGCTCNTCAGCCGCCATTCTGTGCGCCTCTCGACAGTTGATGAGCGATGGTGGTTATGCGGCTGTACCTCTGTGAAAAACCTTCCCAGGCCAAAGACATTGCGGCCGTCCTCGGCGCCAGGCGTCGTGGCGACGGCTGCTGGCTGGGAACGGACGTCACGGTGACCTGGTGCATCGGCCATTTGCTGGAAACCGCGCCGCCCGACGCCTATGACGCGCGTTACAAGCGCTGGGTGCTGGCGGATCTGCCGATCATTCCAGAGAAGTGGAAAATGACCGTCAAACCGCGNACGGCCAGCCAGTACAAAGCGGTCAAGCGCCTGCTCGGCGAGGCCAGCGAACTGGTGATCGCCACCGACGCCGACCGCGAAGGCGAGATGATCGCCCGGGAACTGGTGGAGCATTGCCGGTATCGCGGGCCGATCCAGCGGCTATGGCTGTCGGCGCTGGACGATGCGTCGATCCGCAAGGCGTTGGCAGCCCTGAAGCCGGGGGCCGAGACCTTTAGCCTTTACCATTCGGCACTCGGGCGCTCGCGGGCCGACTGGCTGATCGGGATGAACATGAGTCGGCTGTTCACGCTGTTGGGGCGTCAGTCNGGTTATCAGGGCGTATTGCCGGTCGGTCGGGTGCAAACGCCGACCCTGCGCCTGGTGGTGGATCGCGACCGCAGCATCGCCGATTTCGTGCCGGTCGCCTATTGGGCCATCGACGTGCAACTGCTGCACGACGGCACCACGTTCACCGCCCAATGGCGTGCAGCCTCCGAGGTTTGCGACGATCAGGATCGCTGCCTGAATCAGGCGTTGGCGCAGCAAGCAGCGGCGGCAATTGGCAGTGCGGCGAGTGCCCGGGTGATCAAACTGCGTACCGAGCGGATGCGCGAAGTGGCCCCCCTGCCCTTCGATCTGGGCACCTTGCAGGAAGTCTGCTCGAAGAAGCTCGGGCTCGGCGCCCAGGAAACCCTCGACATCGCCCAGGCCCTGTACGAAACCCACAAGGTCATCACCTACCCACGCAGCGATTGCGGTTACCTGCCCGTAAGTCAGCACAGCGAAGCACCGGGCATACTTGCCGCGCTGAGACAGGCGGATCCGGCGCTGAACGCCTTGAACGATTTCCTCGAGCCTCAGCGCCGCTCACGGGCCTGGAACGACGCCAAGGTCAGCGCTCACCACGGCATCATCCCCACCGCTGCGGCGAAAAACCTCGAGCGGCTGGCGGGCAAGCAGCGGGCGGTCTACACCCTGATCCGCGCACGTTACCTGGCGCAGTTTCTGCCCAACCATGAATACGACCGGACCCAGGCCGACTTCAACTGCGCCGGTGAAGCCTTGCGTGCCGTCGGCAAGCAGATCGTCGAGCCCGGCTGGAAACGCGCCCTGCCCGAGGCCCTTGCCCCGGCCAAGGGCCGCGAAGCACCGGCGCCGCAAACGCTGCCGGCATTGGCCGAAGGACGTGATTGCGCGGTGGCCGACGTCAAGCTCAAGGACCTCTGGACGCAACCGCCCAAACCGTTCACCGAAGGCGATCTGATCAAGGCGATGAAGAACGTCGCCAAACTGGTGGAAGATCCACTACTCAAACAGAAACTCAAGGACACCACCGGCATCGGCACTGAAGCGACCCGCGCCTCGATCATCCAGGGCCTGCTCGACCGTGGTTATCTGATCAAGAACGGCAAGGCCCTGGCCGCCACCCCGGCCGCGTTCAGCCTGATCGATGCCGTGCCGCGTGCCATCGCCGACCCCGGGACCACGGCAATCTGGGAGCAGGCGCTGGACATGGTGCAGAGTGGCGAGATGAGCCTGGAAGAATTCGTCACCAAGCAGGCCGCGTGGATGAGCAAACAGGTCGCCCGTTGCGCCGGCCTGAGCCTGACCATCAGCGGACCGGCAAGCCCCGCCGGGCGCGGTGCCACTCCGTGGAAAAACAAACGCAAGCCCGCCAAACGCAAGCCCTCGACGGGCGCCAAACGCGCGGCAAAACCGGCGAGCAAGGCCTGAGGGGATTTCGAGCGAGCCCGAATGGACTATGTTCTTTGTGGGAGCGGGCTTGCTCGCGAAGAGGGAGTGTCAGTCAACATTCGTGTTGCTGGCACACCGCTTTCGTCGGAACGCCCGGAGCAAGATAATGCTGTTCACTTAAGAGAGTCTTGAATCAGAGAAACCTGTGGCGAGGGAGCTTGCTCCCGCTTGAGTGCGTAGCACTCACAAAAATCGGCAATGATTGTCAGATTTTTGGGGCTGCTACGCAGCCCAGCGCGAGCAAGCTCGCTCGCCACAAAGGTACGCACGATCCAAGAGCGCGCCTAAGTGAACAGCATTACCCGAAGCAAGACAGCTTCCACAGCTTACCCGCCAGGCAACAGCCCTGCTTTCTGAGAGGTACGATCATGGCGACAATCAGCAGCCAGCCCTTGATTGAACTGCACGCCGCCCAGCGCGACGAACTGGAAACGATTGAAAACCTGATGCAGTTCTACCTGTATGACTTCAGCGAGTGGCTGCCGCTGAAGCTCGGTGAGCATGGCTTCTTCAACGCTCAGCCCAAACCGGGTTACTGGCGCAACCCCGCCACCAGGCCGTTTTTGATCAAGGTCGACGGAGAATTGGCCGGTTTCGTGACGGTGGATGACGAAACCCATCTTCACGGCGCCGAGTACAACATCGGCTACTTCTTTGTCAGTCGACGCTTTCGTGGCCAAGGCGTCGCGAAGTTTGTCGTTTCCACCCTCTTGAGCCGGTTCCCCGGTCAATGGCAAATTTTCCACCTCGACGTGAATCAGCCTGCGCAGCGGTTCTGGGCCCGGGTCCTGGCTGATCTCACCCATGGCGAGTTCACCCTGCATCAGCTGCCGGTAGACGGTTATCCCTGCACCGTTTACCGATTCCAGGCATCGCTGCCAGCGTCCTGACCGGCGCTTTCCCATTCGGCTTTTTAATTCCAAACGACTTTGTCCGACAATATGTAGTGACCAAAAATAATCACTACAAAACCGTTGACGCCTCCGATTTGCCCTTGCATGATGCAGACGTCTCCCCGATCGGGAGTACAGGCAACACGTTTGAGCAAGCTCGTCTGACCGCCGAGCTGTTTTTCCCGGATACACGCTGCCCACAAGGCAGATTGAAGAANCTGACCTGGCCTGAACGTCCAGTACAAGGACGAGAAGCGCTGGCGATCAATCCTCATGAAGCTTGTGGCCGACCCTGAAAATGTCGGCAGTGGCCTGAAGGTTTTCGCTGCTTCTCCTCGTTGTGACGCTATTGCGTAGCAGTTATTCAACACGACTACATGCAACAGACGCGGGACCCCGTCAATTTGGCGGCTGACTGCTGACGTCCTGGTTTCGGTGCCAGGGATCAACTAACCGATGGGCTACCTGTATTAGCGAATCAACTTTGAAAGATCACCAAATGGTCAAGGGGCTTACTATGAATCTGAACAATCAACCCACTATCGATGAACTGGCTCATCTGTTCGCTGCGCAAAAAGACAGCCATGACAGCCATATTCTGTGGATCAGCAAGTCGGGCCAGGTGCATATCGACTGCCTGTCGCCTCACGCCCATGAAGCGGAGTTCGACAAGAACAACCAGAACCTGCTCGCCCGACTGAAGATGTACCGTCGCGGCCAAGGCTATGTCGGCAAGAAAGCCGCGGCCGACAAGGACTTCATCGGTCATGTTCTGCAAACGCTGAAACAGGCGTGGGCCTCGATGCAGAACCAGAACGAAGTTCGGGTGATTGACCGGTTCTACTGATACCTCTACACCCCANCCATAAAAAGGCCCCGCTCGTCATATATCGAGCGGGGCCTTTTTTGTTTGTCTCGTGCGCACCAAACAACGCTATCGTTAACCGTGTGCACTGGATCATTGGAGGTTTGTGATGAACATACAACTGACAGGCTTGCTGTTACTCGTAATGGCCAGTGCTGCCCATGCAAACAGCATCACTGGCGTGCCGTTGTTCGATGCGGACTGCCCCGGCAAAATCATCGTCCACGCGGATCAGGACGGNCCGGTGTTGATCAACAGCAAGGAAGCCGAGACCAAAGCCATCGACGATCGCCGATTCGAAGCCAGGGGTTCGGGCGTCGTCATCTCGATCCTCCTCTCCGATGACGACTCGGTCACGGTGTCCTCCACGGGCAAGGCGCCCAATGGTGTCTGCCAATTAGTAGAGGACTGAGGTTGTCGACTCACCCGTTGCCGCCCCCAACACCAGCTCCATAAACGCCACCGACGCTGCACTGTGATAGTTGTTTTTGCGTCGAAGCAGCGCGGCTCCTCTTTTGGGCGCCTCCCCCAATAACGGGATTTTGCGCAACGCCCGGTCCTCGGTGGCAATGGGCTCCGGAAGGATGGTGGCGATGGCCGTGTGCCGAATGACTTCCAGCAAGGTGCTCACCGAGTTGACCTCGATCACCACTTTCGGCGTGATCTGCTCCTGGGCAAAGTACTCATCAATGCGGGTGCGGGTCACGAANTCCGGGGCCAGCAGCGCAAACTCCAGTTGCGCGACCTCTTGCGCGGACAATGCGACCTGGCTTTCGTATAACGGGTGATCGCGCCCCACCATGATGCCCAAGGTCTCGATAAACGCCGGGATCGACTCGATGTCGGCATTTCTGACCTGGGTAAACGCGATGGCGATGTCCAGTGAGTCATTTAACAGCCCGGCCTCGATGTCATCCATCGACAGCTCGAAAATCTGTAGATGGATGTTCGGATACCGCGCCACGTAATCGCGCACCAGAGGCCCCACCAGGTACGCCATGAACGTTGGGGTCATGGCCAGCCGCAAGGTGCCGCGGGACAAGTCCTTCACGTCATGCAGTGCACGTTTACCCGCCTCCAGTTCCACCAGCACCCGACGAGCGCATTCGATGTAGGCCTCTCCCGCATCGGTGGGTTTGACCGTGCGCGAGGTTCGGTCGAACAGGCTGACCCCCAGGGTTTCTTCCAGTTGCCGGATCTGTTGGGACAGGGTCGGCTGCGAAACGTGAAGCGCCTCGGCGGCGCGGGTGAAACCGCCNTGGTCGGCGACCGCCAGCAAATAGCGCAAATGTCGGAGCAGCATGGGGAATCACCATCTATAGGCTGTGCTTATGCGCTGCATTGTATATCGGTCTTGGACGCTATGGATCGATCGGCAGAAGATGGCTCCACACCCAAGCAACATCACTCCCGACAGGAGAATCACCATGCAACAGTCCCACGCCTACAACGACCCAAGCCTGGCCCTGACCACGTCGATCCTCGATGCAAAAGCGCGCAAAAACCTGTCCTGGCAGGATCTGACCGACGGCACCGGCCTCGGCCTGGCCTACGTCACTGCCGCCCTGCTCGGTCAGCACCCGCTGCCGGAAAGCGCCGCCAAGGTGATTGGCGAAAAACTGGACCTGGACGCCGACTCCGTGGCCCGCCTGCAGATCATTCCGCTGCGCGGCAGCCTCTCGGGTGTCCCGACCGACCCGACCATCTACCGCTTCTACGAAATGATCCAGATTTACGGCACCACCCTGAAAGCCCTGGTTCATGAGCAATTCGGCGACGGCATCATCAGTGCGATCAACTTCAAGCTCGACATGAAGAAAGTCGAAGACCCGGAAGGCGGCTCCCGCGCGGTGATTACCCTCGACGGCAAGTTCCTGCCATTGCGTCCGTTCTAAGCGGATACCGGCCCGCACGGATGTGCGGGCCAAACCCGACTCACCCATGAGGACATCGCAATGAAAGCGCTCATCGAAGGTTTTTTGAAGTTCCAGAAAGACGCCTTTCCGCAACGGACCGACCTGTTCAAACACCTGGCCACTACCCAGCATCCGGGCACGCTGTTCATCACCTGTTCCGACAGCCGTGTCGTGCCGGAGCTGCTGACCCAACAGGAACCCGGTGAACTGTTTGTGATCCGCAACGCCGGCAACATCGTGCCCTCCTACAGCCCTCACCCCGGNGGTGTGTCGGCCACGGTCGAATATGCGGTCGCGGTGCTCGGCGTCACCGACATTGTGATCTGCGGGCACTCGGACTGCGGCGCCATGACCGCCGTCGCCAAGTGCACATGCATGGACCACCTGCCCGCCGTCAGCGGCTGGTTGCAACACGCCGAGTCAGCGAAAGTCATCAACGAATCCCGCCCTCACGCCAATGAAGCGGCGAAGGTGAGTTCAATGGTTCGGGAGAATGTCATCGCGCAACTGGCCAACATCCAGACGCATCCGAGCGTGCGCCTGGCTCAGGAGAAAGGCCTGTTGAATTTGCATGGTTGGGTTTACGACATCGAGACCGGTTCGGTCGACGCCCTGGATGCCAACAGCCACCGTTTTGTGGCGCTCGCCGAGTATCCGGACACCTGCGCCCTTCAAGCCCGATCCATAGAAGCAGCAGCCTGAAGTGTGTATCCATCGACGCAGCGCTCCCAGCTCACGGGAGCGCTGCACTGACACGATCGACCGGGTTATTTATCGTCGATCCTGGTTGACGATGGTGGCCGACGCTCAGGGGCCTCTTCCGCGTTGGGTGGTTCTGGAATACTGCCTGGCCTGAACACGTGAGTCAGCAAGTCTCTGGCATCGACATCGACGACCCCCTGAACCGAACGGGTCAGAGCAACAGCCTGCTCACACTGTTTATGGGTGTTGACGCGACCGCTCAATGCCACCGTGCCCCCATGGGTTTTGACATGGATTTGCAGGCCAAGGCTGGGTTCGGCCATTGCCAGGGCTGACTTCACCCTGGCGGTAATCCACGTGTCGTGAACGCCCCTTTCCAGATCATGAGAGTATTGTTGGAAGGAATGAAGTTTCATGATGTAACCCTCTCTCCGTCATCAGATGCACTGCCCGTCCATTGGCTGTGCAGCCTTGATGCTCAGACGAGCGTTATGGACATCTGATTCGTTTTGGAGTGCTCGCCACGCCCCTACGGACGCACATTAAGTATAGTGCGGCTGTTGACCGGGGTCGTGGTGCTGGATCAGCGTTTGACCGACAGATCCGTCTGGGTCATGCGACTGCGGATCGTGAACACCCCATCTCCCGAAAGAATCGCGCTGCGAGCAAACAGGCGACCGCTCTCCCAGTTCGAAAGCCCCAGTTCCGGCTTGTTCAGCGCGTACTGTCCGTCGACCCAGCGGGTAATCCCGTTACCGACAAAAGGTGCGTTGACGGCGCTGTAGAAGCGTTCCTGAGCCGCGGCATCTTCACTGATCAGCGACACGGTGAACTGCGGGCTGTAGCGATTGAACAACGCGATGGCGCTGTCCAGGTCATCGACAATCTTCAGGCTGACTTCCGGGGTTTCTTCCCATTCCCACTCGCGGCCCAACTGATCCTCGGGCAGCGGTTCGGCCAACGCTTCGGTTTGATAGCCTTCGGCGCGGTACACCTCAACGCTGGCGGTCTGCCAATCGGTCGGCAAGTACGGCTCGCTACCCTCGACGATGTGCAATTTGCAGCCCTGCCCGCGTGCGGTGCCGGCCTGTTGCAACGCGTCGAGGAACAGCGGCAGCAGTTCTGCGACACGGTCACGGTGAATCAGGCAGACGTTCATCGTGTTGCAGACTTTGCGATCCANGGAGTTGCGCACTACAGCGGCAAAGCGCTGGGCATCGGCGTCTTTGTCGGCGATCAGCCAGGCACCCCCGGTGCCGTGCAGGCTGACGGCGGTGCCGGCCTGTTGGGCGATGCTGCCCAATTGACTGACGGCGCGACCCGAACCACGGGCCACCGCCAGCGACAGGCGTCGGTCGGCGAACATCGCCCAGCCGGCGGCGTGATTGACGCTTTCCACCAGCGACACCGCGCCGGTCGGCAACCCGGCATCGCTCAGTGCCGGATTCAGCGCATGGGCGACGATGGCTTGCGCCGTGCCCAACGCATCGCTGCCAATGCGCAGCACCGCCGTGTTACCCGTGCGCAACACACCGGCGGCGTCGGCAAAGACGTTTGGCCGGCCTTCGAAGACGAACGCGACGATGCCCAGGGGCGAGACCACTTGCTCGACTTTCCAGCCGTCATGCTCGATGCAACTGACCACTTTGCCGCGCGTGGCGGACGCATCGCGCCAGGCCCTGAGGCCGGCGATCATGTCGCGGCGCATGCGTTCATCCGCCAGAAGCCGCGTGGTGGAGCGTCCGCGGCCTTGGCCCGCTCGATGTCGGCCAGGTTGGCGGCTTCGATCAAGGCCCAGCAGTCAGGGTTTTCCAGGCGTTGGGCGAAGCGATCGAAGAACTCGCTGATGGCTTGATCGGAGACCGCGGACATTGCGCTGAAGGCCGCNTCGGCACGCTCGATTGCAATGGCCGCCGCTTGCTGGTCAGCCACCGGGATCAGCAACAATTCGCCGCTGACCTGCTCCACCAGCAAATGGTCCCCGGGCTGAAAACGCGCGGCCAATTCGGGGCTGACCACAGTGACGCGGTTACCAGCGAAAGGGATCGGCGTGCCAGCGACTAGACGTTCGAGCGCAAGAGACATGAAGCGGTTTCACCATGCAGGGGGCGGCCGGAAAATGTATAGGAAAATCCCTGGAGCGTCATTAACCGCACGCCTGACCGGTGATCGAAAACCCGGCGGCCCTGCACCCGGCCCTCCTACGCTGAAAAAGGTGCATCAGCGTTTCCTGTTTTCCAGGGTGGCCGTCATGAGCCGCGGTACCGTGCCTAGAACACCGACCAGCCAATNCGCTGACTCAGCAACTCCAGCGCGGCCATGCCCGCGAGGGAGTTGCCGGCGGTGTTCAACTCCGGCGACCAGACGCACACCGTGAATTGCCCCGGCACCACCGCGACAATCCCCCCGCCCACGCCGCTCTTGCCGGGCAAACCGACGCGATAGGCAAAGTTGCCGGCTTCA
>Ga0065714_10003526_pt1 | contig 14591 bp, 8 predicted proteins | sample MisRhiReplicate2_FD_59101 | JGI IMG/M metagenome (GOLD analysis project Ga0065714, IMG submission 59101) | Miscanthus rhizosphere microbial communities from Kellogg Biological Station, MSU, sample Rhizosphere Soil Replicate 2: eDNA_1 v2... | ecosystem: Host-associated > Plants > Roots >...
GTTGTTATGATGCGCGCCGTTGGAGAGATGCCAGAGTGGCCGAATGGGACGGATTCGAAATCCGTTGTACCTTCACCGGTACCTAGGGTTCGAATCCCTATCTCTCCGCCATACATAGAAACCCCCGTAGATTAACGTCTACGGGGTTTTTTTCGTTTCCGGTTGTACGTGGTATATGTACGTACCCGTCACGCCACCTTCCAGTCCGGCATGCCGTGTTACACCAACAATGCGATGCCGGGATGGTCTGCACGGCGTAATGCGCGAGCTTGAGTTCGTGATCACGCAGCCGGGTTTCCATGCCTATAAACGAGGGTGGAACGGCTGGATATCCCGAATACGTTGAATTGGCAGTTCCATGTTCTAGCGCGGTGATATCACTTGCATCTGGGCTCAGGGTAAATGGCGCTGCCTGGCTGTTGTACTGAATCTTGGTGCGTGTCGGATAGTGGGGGCGTTGTAGCAAAGCCGTTCGCCGAGTGGGTATTCAAGGCGCAGGGCATGGCGTATGAGCAACGTGGAAGGCCTCGAGGCCTGCTGTTTCACTCGGATCAAGGGTCGGCAGTATGCGAGTCGTTTGTTTCACTAGCGACTCTTGTATGCGTCAGATCAAGAATTTTCGGGGATATTACTGGGAAAATCCACGGATGGAGCTATGCTCCGTGGATTGAGGTCGGAATGGATCCAACCCCCTGCAATATGACGGCTGGCTGGTGTCAGCTCAGGCCGAGCAAAAACCTACGCCGTGTCCGGTATTAGTGGAACACGACATGACCGCTATAACCGGAGAGAGTGTGCTGATCGCGCTGCATCCAGTTCAAACGAAAGAGAACTACATTTGAGTCAGGTCACCTTAGGTATCCGCCATCTGCGTGATGAGCAGATTATGTTGCGAGACAGCGGGCTTTATTGGGTGGCAGTGGATCAGGCGAGAGATTCTGCCGCGCTGGCGGTTCAATGCCTGGCAGCGATGTCGCCCGAGGCGAGAGGGATGTTGGTGTGCTGCGGGCATTCAAGTCAGGACCTGGCGCAGAAGCTGGCGGTAGATGCCGGTCCTGGTCAGTTGAAGCTGTTTGACATCAAAAAAGACGACATTGGCCTGGCCCTCAAATCGCTGGTCGGCGAGCTGACGCGTGCTGCTCCGGTTGCCGGCACTACCATTGTGATGATGCTGCCGGACAGCGCCTGGCTGAACGACGTCGCGCCAGATTTGCGGCAATGCTGTCTGTCCCTGAAGCAATGGCTGGGGGGGCACCAATGCACCCTGTTGGTGATCAGTCATGGTCAGACGCCTCAACTGCATGAGCGTTTGTTGCGGCTCAACGATACGATTTCCGGACTCGCTCAACTCTATCGCCGTGATGGTGGTATTCACTATCAATTGCACTACTGGCACAGCGAACTTGGCGTGTGCAGCGGACAGGAGTTCGAGCTTGAGTTGCAGGGAGTCGGTTTTGCGCTATCGGTCAATGAGCAGGCCAATGTGCAACTGACCCATACTGATGACCAGCGGATCTACCTGACCCAGCGTTCTGTGCTTGAAGGCTCGCCGCCGTTATCGGATCAATGGAGGCTGTTTGAGAGCCGCGAGGACTTGCTCAAGCAAGCCCGCCGCGCTCGTGCTGCCAGCATCATCGTGGCCATCGACAGCAACCTGCAGGTCGAAGAGTTGGCTCGTCAGATTCATGCCCTGCGCGAGCGTTGCGGCATCGCGCTGAAGATCATCGTACGCGAGATAGAGCCCTGCCTGCGCTATCGGGACGAGCGTCTGCTGGTGTCTTGCGGCGCGAACATCACCGTGCCTTATGGGACTACACTGTCACACTTCTTCAGCATCATCGACAGTGCCCAGGGCCAGACCTGGCGTCGGCGCCGCACTACCAACTTCCAATCGCTATTCGAACGACTGCGGCCTCCCGCCATACGCGGCCTGTTAGCGCCCCGGGAATTCATCGACACGGTGGAGCGCGTGTACAGCGGCGCCTCTGGCGAAATAAGCCACCAACTGCTCAAACTGACACCGCGCGGTGGTCTGGGAATCGAGCAGTACTTGAATCAAATCGGCTTGAATCGTTTCGGTGACGTCGCCTGCGTGGTCAACGGAACTTTTTATTTGTTCTTGTTTGCCTGTCGCGCGGACGGGCTGGAACCCGCATTGGGGAATATCTGCCGGCTGTCCTGGCGCGATCTGTTCAGCGAGTTCCAGATACTTCCCGGCGTTGAAGCGTTGCCGCGCGAGGACTTCCTCACAGCCGCCTCGCTGCCTTCTACGTTCCTTCTGGCAGATGAACGCACGCCCGGTAGTTCTGCCGAAGCTGCCGGGCGTGGCGCCTATTCGCCTCAACGCACCACACTAAATATTACGGATCCCTGTTCATGAGTTATTCCGAGCTGATCCAGGTGATCGGCCTCAGTAGTCTGCTGACCTTGGCACTGATCGTGGTACTGATCAGGTTTGGTCGTCATTTTCTGACCGCCGTGCAGGGCCTCTTGCCCCCGCGATACCTCAAATCCCAAGGCGTGCGTCATCGAGTCCCATCCCAGAGCAAGCCCCATGAGCCAGCATGAAGTCATTAAGCGGGCGTCAGTGCGCGTATGGCCGGGCCTTGGATCCTGGAATCTGTATTTCATCCTCAAGTTCGTACTGCTGTGGGCTGGCTATCTGAATCTGCAGGTATTGCCCAACCTGGTGTTCGCTGCGGCATTGCTACTGCCGTTGAAACATCGTTATTTGCGCATCCTGCGTACGGTCATTGCGATCCCCGTTGGCGTTGCGCTGTTTTACCAGGACACCTGGCTGCCCCCCTTCAGCCGACTCCTGGACCAGCCTGGTGTGATGAATTTCACCGGCGCATACATGGTCGAGCTGGCGGGTCGTTTTATCGATTGGAACCTGTGTGCGTTGCTGGCAGCGCTGGTAGTTGGTTATGCCTTCGTCCGTCACTGGCTGCGCCTGACCACCCTGAGTGTGCTGGGTTTGGCCTGGCTGGCCAGCGTCAATCTGCTGGCGTTGCACACCAGCAGTGAGCCGGTTGCGGCAACGGGCACTGGCCCTGCAACGGCGGCGGTGAGCACGGCCGACCCCGACAGCGCGACACTGGAAGCCTACCTGCAGAAGTTCTATACCACCGAGGCCGCGCGTCATGTGGAGTTCACGCCTGCGACTTCTGCGGCGCAGCCTTTCGACCTGTTATTGATCAATATCTGCTCCATGGCCTGGGATGACCTGGAATCCGTGGACCTGCGCGACAACACGCTGCTCCAGCAGATGGACGTGATTTTCGACAACTTCAATTCGGCCACTTCTTACAGTGGCCCGGCAGCCATCCGCCTGTTGCGTGCCAGTTGTGGGCAGCTTCCGCACAGCAAGCTGTACAGCACTGCCCCGGATCAGTGCATGTTGATGGACGATTTGAGCAAGCTGGGCTTTTCCAGCGAAGTGATGCTCAACCACTCCGGCCAGTTCGAAGGCTTCCTTGACGAAGTCCGCGCCCAAGGTTCGTTGCCGCCCCCTACTATCAGTGCCAGCAAATTTCCGCGTGCTCTAGTGAGCTTCGACGGTTCGCCGATCGTACGCGATGCCCAGGTATTGGATGCCTGGTGGAAGCACCGTGAAGAAGTCAAAAGCGATCGCGTGGCACTCTTCTATAACACCACCACGCTGCATGACGGCAACCGTACGCTGACCGCCGATGGCGGCTCTACCAGGAGTGATTACAAACCTCGTGCCCAAGGGTTGATCGACGACCTCAATGGCTTCATTAAACAACTGGAGCTCAGCGGTCGCCGGGTGGTGGTGGTGATTGTGCCGGAGCATGGCGCGGCACTGCATGGCGACCGCATGCAGATAGCCGGTATGCGCGAGATACCGAGCCCGTCCATCACCCGTGTGCCGGTCGGTATCAAGCTGGTGGGCATGGGTCGCAACCCGAGTGCCGCGCCACTACACATCACCGAGCCGAGCAGCTTCCTGGCCCTGTCGGAAATCATCAGTCGACTGTATAGCGCCCCACCTCAGGCGGATGGCGAGGGTCCCAACTGGCCGGCCCTGCTGAGTAACCTGCCGCAGACGGCAGCGGTTTCCGAAAACGCCGGCACCGTGGTCGTTGATTACGCCGGAAAACCTTATATACGAATCAAGGAGAAAGCAGAATGGCTGCCCTACCCACAGCGCTTCAAGTGAAGGCCAGGGTGAAGTCGCGTGCGGATCGTGCCGACGACATCGCCCTCCTGAAGCAGGAGCTTGAGCTGCCCGAACTGGAATACGTGGACATTTCAGCGCAGATCGAATTGCAAAAGGCTCTCAATCGCTGGCCGCTGCTGGAGGAGATGGAGCGCCTGCAACCGGCGGTCCAGCCGAGGGTGCATCAGGCCGACTTCGATAAACTGCCATGACAGCCCTCAGTCTGCGTGGTTTGCGCGGCGGCGTCGGCACGAGCTCACTACTAGCGGCCACTGGTCAAGCATTGCATCGTCTTGGCGAGCGCGTGCTGCTAGTGGACATGTGCCCGGAGAACCTGCTTCGCCTGCACTTCAACGTAGACGTTAGCGAGCCCGGCGGCTGGGCGCGAGCCATGATCGACGGAGTGGCTTGGAACACCCAGGCCTGGGACGTGGAGCCGGGATTGAGCGTGTTGCCCTATGGCCGCCTGAAACTGGAAGAGCAGGATCAAATCGAGCAACGCCTGCTCAGTGAGCCAATGCTATGGGACCGCCGACAGGCTAGCCTTGCCGAACACTTTGACTGGATATTGTTCGATGTGCCCTTGCGACTGCCGGGCCATGCTCATATTGGACCCTGCGCATTGCGCTTGCGGATTGTCGAGGCAGATGCCGCCTGCCATGTGCTGATACAACAGGATGAATCCAGCGGCGAGCATCTGCTGATTAACCGCTTCGATCCAGTCAGTCAATTGCAGCGCGACCTGCTGTTGATTTGGAGCAAGCAATACGGTGCCCGATTGTTGCCACTCACCGTGCATCTGGATGAAGCGATGCGCGAAGCCCTGGCGTTCAAGAAGCCAGTAGGTACTTATGCCGAATCCAGTCTAGCCGCCCAGGATGTGCTGAGCCTTGCCACCTGGTGTCTGACCCGCCGCTCGGAGGCGGAATGATCGCCCGCGTTTTTCCTTATACGCACCTGCGTCAGCATTACGACTGTGCGCCGTCAGTTGCGCTGCTGCTGGCAACAATGAGCGCCCTGGCGTGGTTGTTATTGCGTCTGGAGTCTCCAAATTGGCGCGCTGTGCTCGATCAGCCAACGCGCTGGTATCCACAACTGGCCAACAAGGCACCAAGCCTGGGTGACCCGTTGCGCTATGTGGTGCAAAGTCTCTGGCTGTTGCTGGTTCGCCCGGCCAGGCCGCAGGCACGGACGCTGGCGATCCCTGCCTGGCTCAAGTCCATCGGGGCGGCGTACTTGCGATTGTGGGCGTGGATTGGCGAGGCGCTGGAAGAGTTGCCCCGGCGCGCAGGGGCCAGCCAGCAGATTCGCCAGAGCAGCCATTGGTGGAAAGGCCTGGAACGTCACAACCAACGACTGGTCAACGCGGCCATCGGTGTCGTCGCCTTCATTTTTACGATGATTTGCATCACCGAGCCCTTCGGCTACATCGCCCAACTGGTATTCGTCTTGCTGCTATGGGGCCTGGCCATGCTGGTGCGAAGGGTTCCGGGTCGCTTTCCGACGTTGCTGATGGTGGTGTTGTCGATCATCGTCTCGTGCCGTTACCTGTGGTGGCGCTATACCTCGACCCTGAACTGGAACAACCCTCTGGACCTGGTTTGCGGGATGATCCTGCTGGTGGCTGAAACTTATTCCTGGGTGGTGCTGATCCTGGGCTACATCCAGACTTGCTGGCCGTTGGGCCGTAAACCGGCGTCGCTGCCGCGCGATACGCGCCTGTGGCCCAGCGTCGACCTGTTGATCCCAACTTACAACGAAGATCTCTCCATCGTGCGGGGTACCGTTTACGCCGCCATGGGCATCGATTGGCCGGCTGACAAGCTCAATATCTACATTCTCGACGACGGCAAACGCGAGAGTTTCCGCCAGTTCGCCGCCGAAGCAGGGGTGGGCTACATCACTCGCAACGACAATCGTCACGCCAAGGCCGGTAACCTCAACCACGCGCTGACGCTGCTGAACGGCGAGTTGGTCGCTCTTTTCGACTGCGACCACATACCTGTGCGCTCATTCCTGCAAATGACCACCGGGGGCTTTTTGCGTGATCCGAAACTGGCGCTGGTGCAGACCCCGCACCATTTCCTGTCACCGGACCCCTTCGAGCGCAACCTCAATGTGTTCCGCGAGCACCCCAACGAAGGCGAGCTGTTCTACGGTTTGATTCAGGACGGCAACGACATGTGGAACGCGGCGTTTTTCTGCGGCTCGTGCGCGGTACTGCGTCGTAGCGCGCTGGACTCGATCGGCGGCTTTGCCGTCGAGACGGTTACCGAAGACGCCCACACGGCGCTGCGCCTGCACCGTAACGGCTGGAACTCGGCCTATATCAAGTTGCCGCAAGCGGCCGGTCTGGCAACGGAGAGTCTGTCTGCGCACATCGGGCAGCGCATTCGCTGGGCCCGTGGCATGGCGCAAATTTTCCGTACCGACAACCCGATGCTCGGAAAGGGCCTGACCATCTTCCAGCGCATCTGCTACGCCAACGCGATGATGCACTTTTTGGCCGGCCTGCCGCGCCTGGTGTTTCTGTTGGCGCCGCTGGCGTTTTTGTTCCTGCATGCCTACATCATCTACGCCCCGGCGCTGATGATCCTGCTGTACGTGTTGCCGCACATGGTCCACGCAAGCCTCACCAACTCGCGGACGCAGGGCGCCTATCGTCGGACGTTCTGGGGTGAGGTGTATGAGACCGTACTGGCCTGGTACATCGCGCGTCCCACCACCGTTGCACTGTTCAACCCCAGCAAGGGCAAGTTCAACGTCACCGCCAAGGGCGGCTTGATGGAGCAGAACCAGTTTGACTGGAAAATCGCCCAACCGTACTTGCTACTGGCGTTGCTGAACGTTGCCGGCATGGGTGTTGCCGTCTGGCGGCTGTTCTATGGCCCCCGCGACGAAATCGTCACCGTTGTGGTGAGCATTCTCTGGGTGGCCTACAACCTGCTGATCATCGGTGGCGCCGTGGCGGTCGCTGCGGAAGTGCGCCAGGTTCGCCAGACTCACCGTGTATACGTCAAGTTGCCCGCGGCGGTGCGCCTTGAGAGTGGTCACTGTTACCCGGGCATGCTGCAGGACTATTCCGACGGTGGCGCAGGCATCCAGCTCGACACCTCGCTGTCGCTGGCAGTGGGCGGGAGCATCTCGCTGATGATGCATCGAGGCAATCGTGAATTCGTGTTCCCGGGCTATATCAGCCGCAGCCACAAGAACTTCATCGGCATCAGCTTCACCCATTTCAATGAACAACAGAAAATCGACTTTGTGCAGTGCACGTTTGCCCGCGCCGACGCCTGGCTCAACTGGGGTGACAATTACACCCTGGATCGCCCGCTGCACAGCTTTATGGACATTCTCAAACTGGGCGGCACCGGTTACTACCGCCTCTACGAATACCTGCCCGCCTGGATCCGCCGCATCGCCGGGCCGCCTTTGCGATTGTTGCGCTGGTTGGTCAGTTTCCTGCCGCGCATGCCAGCGGCTGCCCCCATTCCCAAATCCCGATCAGTGAGTGCTCCATGAGTCACTACTTCAGCAAATCCCTTGTAGCCAGCCTGGCGCTCCTGGCCGCTTGCTGCGCCCAGGCCGCCACCGCCACCGCCCCTGTGCCTGTCGTGCCTGTCGTGTCTCTCGCGCCGGCAGTGGTTAGCAACGTACCGAGCTGGAGCACCGCGTACAGCTTCGAACAACTGGGCCGTCCTGCCGACAGTCTGTTGCTGGGCATCCACAATAGTGACCAGATCGAATTCAGCCTGCGCCGCGATCGCATCGCCAGTGACGCGAAACTGCAGCTGGAGTACACGCCGTCGCCTTCGCTGCTGCCACAGATCTCGCATTTACGTGTGTACCTCAACGACGTGCTGATGAGCGTTGTGCCGATCGAGAAGGATCAGTTGGGTAAGAAGGTCAACCAATCGGTAGCCCTGGACCCGCGTCTGATTTCGGACTTCAACCGTGTACGCCTGGAGTTCGTCGGTCACTACACCGATATCTGTGAAGATCCGGCCAACAGCACGTTATGGTTGAACGTGGGGCGCAGCAGTCAGATCCAATTGCAGGAGCAGGCACTAACGCTCAAGAACGACCTGGCCTATTTCCCGATGCCTTTCTTCGACCCTCGAGGCCAGGACAAGCCGGTCATCAATTTGGTTTTCCCTGATGCGCCGACACTGGGCGAGCAGCGAGCAGCCGGTATCCTGGCGTCCTATTTCGGCAGCCAGGCCGCTTGGCGTGGCGCGCAGTTCCCGGTTCTGTTCGATCAGTTGCCAGCCGTCGATGAACACCATCGCGCCAAGTCGGCGATTGTTTTCGCCACCAATGATCATCGTCCGTCCTTCCTGGCTGATACCGACAAGTTCCCGGCCGTGGATGCACCCGTCGTACAGATGATCGACAACCCTTTGGACCCCTACAGCAAGGTGTTGTTGGTGTTGGGTCGCAACGACGATGATCTGCTCGTGGCAGCCCGCGCACTGGCCTTGGGCGCGACTGCGTTCCGTGGCTCGCTCGTGACCGTCAACAAGGTTGAGCAGCTCAAGCCCCGGGTGCCTTATGACGCACCGAACTGGATGCGCACAGACCGCGCGGTACGTTTCGCCGAGTTGATCAAGTACCCAGAGCAGCTTCAGGCCGCGGGTCTGCAGCCGCGGTCTCTCACAGTGGACGTGAATCTACCGCCTGACCTGTTCGTCTGGCGTAACCAAGGGATTCCGCTGCATACCAAGTTTCGTTATACGCCACCATCGGTCAATGACAATTCCAGCTTGACCATCAGCCTGAACAACCAGTTCATCACCAGCCTGCCACTGAAAAGCAAGACTGACAGCAGTCTGGAGGAGCTGCGCCTGGTGGTGTTGTCCAACGAGTCGGCAAACCTCAACGACAATCTGCTGGTGCCAGCACTAAAGATTGGCGACCGAAATACCCTGCGTTTTGACTTCAACTTCGCGACCACCTTGAGCAGCGCTCAGCGCGACCGTTGCCAGACTTCGCTGCCGGTAAACAACCAGGCCGTGATCGATGAAGAGTCGACCATTGACCTGTCCGGCTACTATCACTACATCGCCATGCCCGACCTGCGTGCTTTTGCCCGAGGCGGCTTTCCATTCAGCCGCATGGCTGACCTTTCGGAAACCCTGGTGATGGTCCCAGCCCACAGCAGTCCTGTACAACTGAGCACCGTGTTCGAGACCATTGCTGGAATCTCGGCGCACTCAGGCCTGCCAGCGTATGGCCTGCGGCTGTCGGACAACTGGGACGACGCTAAGGCGGATGTCGATTTACTGGTATTCGGCGCCATGGCGTCGGGCGTGGGCGATGGCGCCGATGCCAATCTGGTGCTGGACAAGACGCGTGCCTGGCTGCTCAAACCGTCCAATGAGCACAGCGGTAAATCGGCCCGCGCCGGCCAGCTTAGCGATGAACGCGACCTGGGTGCCAACCGCGTCGACGTCAGCGCCCATGCACCCATAGCCGCCATCGTCGGTTTACAGTCGCCGTATCACCAGCAGCGCAGCATTGTGGCCTTGCTGGCCAGCGATGACGCCGATTTCCAACTGCTGCGTGACACCTTGGACGACACCACAAAACTAGACGCTGTTTACGGTTCTGTGGCGCTGATCCGCAGTAGTGGTGTAGGGAGCAGTTGGGTGGGGCAGCAGTACTTCGTCGGCCACCTGCCGTGGTGGCTGCTGCTTTGGTACCAATTGTCCGAGCACCCGATCCTGCTGGCGGCCATGACCACCATCAGCGTGTTGCTGACGGCCTTCCTGCTGTGGCGCGCACTGCGTTGGGCTGCCCGTCGTCGCCTGGCTGCTCAGGAGTAATCGGGTGAAAGTTTTCTTCGCTCTGGCGTTGACCGCGATCATAGTAGCGCCAGGCTTTGCGGGTGCGGCTGAATGCGCTTGGCCGGCCTGGCAGAATTATCGTCAGGCCATGCTCAGTTCGGACGGACGGGTAATTGACCGCTCCTCGGAGCAGTTGATCACTACGTCTGAAGGACAAAGCTACGGGCTGTTTTTTGCCCTGCTGGGCAATGATCGCGAAAGCTTCGCGAAGGTGCTGCGCTGGACCCAGGACAACTTGGCCGGCGGAGACCTTAACCGGCAGCTTCCGGCGTGGCAGTGGGGCCGAGACAAAGCAGGCCACTGGCAGGTACTTGATAGCAATAACGCCACCGACGCCGATCTGTGGATCGCCTATAGCCTGCTGGAAGCCGGGCGTCTGTGGCATCAACCGACTTACCTGACATTGGGTCGAAACCTGCTCTGGCGCAGTGCTGCACAAAGCCTGCGCAAGCTTCCGGGCCTGGGCCTGATGCTGTTACCCGGCGACGTCGGGTTCGACAATGCCGAAGGGTGGCGCCTGAATGCCAGTTATCTGCCACCGCAATTGCTGGCACGCTTTGCCCTGGAAGCACCGATTTGGGCGGAGCTTGCCAACAACACTGAGCGTCTGCTGATCGAAAGTTCGCCCAAGGGCCTGGCATCCGACTGGCAACAGTGGAACACCGGAGAGGGTTGGGCCGTGGACAGTCAGAAGGGCAGTGTCGGTAGCTATGACGCCATCCGTGTCTACCTCTGGCTGGGCATGCTGGACAAGGGGGCGCCGGGGCGCGCCAGGTTGATTGAACACTTCAAACCGATGCTCGACCTGACTGTGCGGTTGGGCCATGTGCCAGAAAAAGTCGACACCATCACCGGACTCGACAATGGTACCGGCCCGGCCGGCTTCAGTGCCGCATTGCTGCCCTTGCTGGCTGCAAGCCCGGAGAATGCGGGTGCCCTGAAGTCCCAGCGCCAACGCCTGCAACAACAACCGCCCTTGGCGGATGCCTATTACAACCAGTCGCTGATGCTGTTCGGGCAGGGCTGGGACCAACAACGTTACCGTTTCGATAAAAACGGACGCCTCGTGCCAAAATGGACTGCCGCATGCGCAAATTGACTGGTTTTGGGCTGCTGTTGAGCGGCGTCTATGGGGTCGCCCTGGGTCAGCCTCTCAGTCCGCCCGACCAACAGCAATGGCTACTGGGGCAGATCCGCATTGGTGAGGCGCTGTACCGCGAAGACCTGGTGCGTGACTCGCTGGCTCGGCTGGAGCTGATCGCCCCGGACAGTCCTGCGGTGAAAGTCATTGAAGTCCGCCAGGCACTCCTGCAAAAGAACCAGCCTGAAGCCGAACGCCTGACCGCTCAACTGCGCCAGCAGGCACCAGGCACTGCGGCCCTGCGTCAGGCCGAGAGCTTGCTGAAAATGCACAGCGCCGATGGTCAGAAGGCCCTGCAGGAGGCGCGCCTGCTGGCCGTCGCCGGCCGTTCCGAAGAGGCGGCCAAGGCCTATCAACAATTGTTCGGCGATGACATGCCGGACTTTGCCACTTCCCTGGAATACCTGAACGTGCGTGGCGGCATCAAGGCCCAGCGTCCTTCTGTGATAGAGCAGTTGCGCGAGTTGGACCGGCAGTACCCCGGCAATGCCTCGCTGCGCCAGACCTTGGCCGACCTGTTGTTTGCCGAAAATCGTGATTCCGAGGCGTTGGGGGTCCTGCACCAGTTGGCTGCAGATCCGAACGCCAGCAACGGCGCTGCCCAACGCGAATACAACTATTGGCTCAAACAGCCGGTAGGGCCCGAAACCGCGCAAGGCTGGCGAGTTTTTCTGAGCGTTTTCCCCTACACCAGTTTGCGCGCTGATGCGACCAAACAGTTGCAAGTACAGGAGCAATACTTGACTGATCCGGCTTGGCAGGCCGGAGCCAAAGGCAAGGCATTGCTCGATTCCGGCAACAACGTCGGCGCTGAGGCCAGTTTACTTCGGGCGATCAAGCGTTATCCGCAAGACTCCAACCTGATCGGTTCACTGGGTGTATCGCTGATGCGCCAAGGCAAGTACGAAGCGGCCTACAACGCGTTCGTCCGAGCCTCAGCCATCGAACAGGACACGTCCTTGATCTCCAAGTGGCAGGACCTCAAGGCTGTGACCTTCCAGTGGATGCTGCTGCAAAAGGGTGATGAAGCCCTCGCGCGAAAGGATTATCCCGTTGCGAAAAAATGGTACCGGGAGGCGAGCAAAGCCAAGCCGAACGACCCAGCGCCGTTGATTGGCTTGTCCTACGTTGCCCGGGGCGAACTTGATGACGCCAGCGCAGAAGCCCTGTTGCTGCAGGCGCGCAAGTTAGATCCAAACAACCCAAGCGTGGTGCGTGCCATGGTCCGCCTGTACCAGTCACAATCACCGGAAAAGGCCGAGCGCTACCTCGACAGCTTGACGCCCAAGGCGCAGCAAGAGTTTCAGGATGTGCGTCGCGGGCTGGAGCTGAATCGCCTCGACGCGCAGGCCGATGACGCTACCCGGCGCAGTGATTGGGTGCAGGTGAAGGCAGCCTTGAGCAAGTCGCTGGTATTAGACCCGGACAGTCCATGGCGGGTGTACCGCTTGGCCAATGCCCAGCGCGAACTGGGCCTCAACGCCGAGGCCGATCACAGCTTCAACGTGCTGTTACAACGTCAGGGCCAGAACACCGAGGCACGCTATGCCCACGGCTTGTTTCTGGCCAGGGGTGAACGTGACGGCGATGCCATGAGCAGTCTGCAACAGATCCCCCGTGCCGCCTGGAGCGACAACATGAACGAGCTGTGGGCACGCCTGCAGCGTCGCCAGTTGCTCGCGAAGGCCCGGACACTGCGCGACAGCGGCCATGAGGCCGAGGCCGAAGCGTTGCTGCTGCGCGCGCCGACCACTGACGACTACCTGACGCTGGCCGACTGGGCTCAGCAGCGTGGAGACCTGGTGCAGGCCGAAAGCCGCTACCGCAAGGTGCTGGATAGTGCGCCGAAAAATAGCGAGGCCCAACTGGGCCTGAGCGAAGTGCTGATCGCTAGCGGTCAGCCGAAGGCCGCCAAGGCGAGCCTTATGGCAGTGACTGCGCCAGTGCCGACGGATGCGTCGTTCCAGCGCCGCCTCGCCAATGCCTGGGCGGCGCTGGGCGACAAGACGCGGGCGAGCGAGATGTTCGCGCAGTTGCTCAAGACTCCACAAAGTGACCCGCTGGTCTATCGGGATGCAGCGCGTCTGCTGTCCGAAGAAGAACCGCAACGGGCTCTGGATGAATATGCGCGCAGCATGGGCGCGGCAAAGATGATCGAACCGCAACAGGCTGAACCGCGCGACAACCGTGCCATGACGTTGGCCAGCCGTGCCAAGGACAGCGATGACTGGTTACAGCGCAGCCTGCGCAGCGACGTCGACGAGCTGTACCAAAAGCAAAATCCGACCGTGAATCTGTACCATGACTTTGCCTGGCGCACCGACAACAGCTCATCGGGAGTTTCGGACCTGACCACCGAGACCACCATCCTGCGCATCGACGCGCCGGTGGCGCAAGGACAAGGCTTCGTTCAGGCCGAAGACATCAATCTGGATGTCAGCAATTTTTCCAGCGACGACGAGTTCGGCTTGTGCGCGGTGGTGCAAGGTGGCTGTAACACCGCTTCGCAGAGCGTGCGTGGCACTATGCTGGGCATGGGCTGGCACGATGATCGCTGGGCCTTCGACCTTGGCCATACGCCACAAGAGTTTACGGTGTCCAACTGGGTGGGCGGGGCCACCTACAGCGGTGACTGGAGCAGTCTTGGTTATCGCCTCACGGCATCGCGACGACCCCTGACCAACTCACTGGTGTCGTATGCCGGTGCGGTGGATCCAGTTACCGGAACCAAGTGGGGGGGTGTAACGGCCAACGGCTTCACCTTGGGCCTGAGCCATGACCAAGGCGGTGATGATGGCATATGGGCAAGCCTGAGCAGTCATTGGTTAACGGGCCAGAACGTTGAAAACAACCAGCGCCGCACAGCCATGGGCGGCTATTACTATCGCTTGGTGGAACGCGCCGACGAGCGTATGCGCACGGGGCTGACCCTGATGTACATGGGATACGACAAGGACTTAAGCGAACTCACCCTCGGCGAAGGTGGCTACTACAGCCCACAACAGTACTACTCGATCAGCGCGCCGGTGAGCTATGCCTGGCGCAACGCTGACTGGTCGGCCTTGCTCGAAAGCTCGGTGGGTTGGTCGTTCTCGAAAATCGACGACTCTGACCTCTACCCCAAAGAAAACAGTGCAGCCGATCTGCAAAACCTGCTGGCGCAATCGAATAAAACCCTGGTGAGTGACCCGTCCCTCACCCAAAGTGGCAGTAGTAGCAACGGCATCAACTTCCGCGTTCAGGGTTTCGCAGAGCGTCGCCTTTCCGATAACCTGGTGCTTGGTACCGGTATCACTTGGCAACACAGCGAAGACTACGCCCCGAGCCGGGCCTTACTTTACTTGCGCTACACGTTTGATCCATGGCAAGGCAACCTGCCGCTACCGGTGGAGCCGATCTCACCTTATGCGGATATGCGCTA
>Ga0065714_10003412_pt1 | contig 14585 bp, 18 predicted proteins | sample MisRhiReplicate2_FD_59101 | JGI IMG/M metagenome (GOLD analysis project Ga0065714, IMG submission 59101) | Miscanthus rhizosphere microbial communities from Kellogg Biological Station, MSU, sample Rhizosphere Soil Replicate 2: eDNA_1 v2... | ecosystem: Host-associated > Plants > Roots >...
CCCTATAGGAAGTCAGGCGATACATTTGGTATTGGCTTCAATCCTATTCGGAATTCAGTTTTATATGATTTTGGAAGCTAAGAAACCTAACCCAGCCAACTCTTAAAATCCTGTACTTTTTCACGACTCACAATGACCTCATCTTCTTTGTAAGAAGGTAAAATAACTTTTAGGCGAGAATTGGTATACACCTGAATTTCTTTTATGGCCTGAAGTGGTACTATGAATTTTCTGCTTACGCGGAAGAAATTTTTCATGTCCAATTCCTGCTCCAGAATTTCCAGAGTCGAATCGATTAAATAATTTCGGTTGTCGAAAGTATGAATGTAAGTGCCTTTGTTTTCGCTAAAGAAACATTCGATTTCATCCGTTGTAATGACTTTTAAATGCTGGCCTATTTTAACGGTAAACCGCTTTTTATAATTCTTCTCAAAAGGATTTGACAGCATGCGTCGTATTTGTTCAAAATCAAGCTGAAGATTTTGATTTTCCGAGTTTGATTTTGGCAAACGTGTTTTGAATTTAGCAACAGCTATTTCTAAATCATCTTCATCAATTGGCTTTAACAGATAATCTATACTGTTCAGCTTAAATGCTTTTAAAGCATATTCGTCATAAGCTGTCGTAAAAATGATAGCACTTTTAATATCAATTTTTTCAAAAATTTCAAACGATAAACCGTCAGATAATTGAATATCCAAAAATATCAAATCGGGATGTTCATTTTTGGTAAACCAATCTACAGATTCTTCTACAGAATGCAACATCGTTTCTACGGCAATTTCTAACTTTTCAAGTTTTCGCTGCAATAATCTTGCTGCCGGTTTTTCGTCTTCTATAATTAATGTGGTCATTTATGTGATTAAAAAAATTAGCTTAAAATTACTCCCATTTATTATTGCTTGTTGCTTCTTTCTTCATATACGCCTGAATCTTTTTTTCTTCCCAGTCATCACTAAAGAAAAGATCACGTCCAAAAACTGATAGAGCATGGGCTGCTAAAGCAATTCCCCAGTAAATAGCCGTTGAGTACGTATGCCACTCAAATAAACCATCTATATCGAATCCAAACCCTGAAAAATCATGATTTAAATTTGAAACAATAATAATCAAATTAACAATCACATATATCCTTAAGTGTGAATAAAAACCTTTAATTCTTTTTACTTTTCTGTAAGCGATATTAAAGCTTTCATCATTAGTAAATTCTTCTCCGTATTCTTCAAACATGCGTCTTCTTAAACGTCCCATTTTATTTTAATTTTACAGTTATTGCCATTTATTTTTACTCTCTTTTTCTTTATCCATAAGCTCTTTAATTTTTCTTTCTTCCCAGCCTCTTCCGAGTACCGGAAATACTTCAAAAACTTTTAACCCATGAAAAACAACTCCAATACCCCACCACATCAAGGGCCAATAAAACCACAAATTTTCTGGTGTTGTATACAAATTGATAAAAATCAAAAGTACATTTACAGCAATAAAAGCCGTTAAGTTTCCATAAAATCCTTTTATAGCCTCTACTTTCTTTTTGGCCAGGTAGTATCTATCTTCTTCGTTATAATTTATTTCCATGACTACTCCCATTTTTGTTTTTTTATTCTTTTATTTAAAATGTTATTCAGCTTGCGTTCTTCCCATTCCTCATCAAAAATTTTATAGGAGACAAATAGATCAATTGCAGAAACTAAAAATACCGATGTCCAAATGATCATTATGACATAATTTAGATACGTAAATGGAAAGAAATCCAAATAGACTCCGTAATATTCCTTTAAAAGAAAAGCAATTAATGCGATGGCGTAAATAAATGCATGAATATAAAATGATTTGAGTTTAATTATCTTTTTACTAAAGATCTGACGAAACTCCATTTTTTCCTTATCATTATAACAATTCGTTTCCATGACTATTTCCAGTTTTGTTTACTTTCTTTTTCCTGGTCCATAAATTCCTTAATTTTTCTTTCCTCCCATTCCTTATCAAAAATTGGTGAAATNCGAAAAACTGTCAATCCGTGTAAAACTATAGCAATTCCCCAGCCTAGNAGGCACCATAAAAACCACAAATACCCAGGAGAAGTCATNAGATTTACTACTATTACAATTACATTACAAAGTAAAAACACAGTTAGATGCTGGTAAAATTCTTTAATTTCCTTTACTCTTTTTTGAGCCTGATAATAACGCTCTGCTTCAGAATGATTTTTTTCCATAATTACTTCCAGGTTTGCTTGTTGTTTTCTTTCTCTAAAATCTCTCTAATTTTACGTTCTTCCCAATCAGAGCTATAACCGAAAACTTTGAAAGCATGCATTATAACTCCAAATCCCCAGCCTAAAGCCGAAAACCAAAACCATTGAAACCCGGGAGAATACCTCAAATTTATAAAAATTAAAAAGGGAATTACACAGCAATATGAAATTACATTTCCATAAAACCCTTTTAACTCTTCTACTCTTTTTTTAGCTCTGAAATACGCTTTATTTTCGTCATTATAATCTGCACTTGTTTCCATAACTGATATCTGTTTTGTTAAAATCGGAATTTTAACTGTAAAATGTTTTTCGTTTTGTTCAATCAAAACTTTTCTGTTGGTTATGATTGCGTATCGGTTTACGATATTTTGCAATCCAACGCCCTGCCTGTCCTGCAAGACTTCCTTTTTTTGAAAATCATTTTGAATTGCTAAACAATCTCCATCGATAAAAATTCGAATATGCAATGGTTTCTGCTCGCTTACAACATTATGCTTAACCGTATTTTCAAGCAAAAGCTGTAAAGACAAGGGAACCACTTTTGCATCGGGATTTATTTCTGTTGAAGGCAATTCGTAAAACAAACTATTTTCGAAACGCATTTTCAACAGGTTCATATAGGTTTTTGCGAACGACAATTCATCTTCGACAGAAACTAATTCTTTGTCTTTTTGTTCTAAAACGTAGCGATAAATTTTAGATAAAGAAGTCGTAAATCGCTGTGCATTATCCGGATTTTCTTCGATTAAGGAACTTAATACATTCAGACTGTTGAAAAGAAAATGAGGATCAATTTGATTTTTTAAACTTTCAAATTTGGCATTTGCTGTTCCGGCGATAATCTTTTGCTGCGTGATTTCAAATTTTGATGCCTGTTTCCATTTGACCATAAAGCTTCTGGCCTGCATAAAAGTCGAAACTCCTAAAGATAAAATGATGTAAAAAAGATGAATCCAAATCATTCTTTCACTAAAGAAATTTTCTAAAGGCAAATTTTGCATTACAATAAAAATGATATAATTGATAAGCAAAACAACCGGAATTGTGTATAAAACCGTAACCAGAATACCATAATATACTCTTAGATTCGTTTGTTCNAGCCAATCCCATTTCTTATCCAGCAAAACGTTCANATAGCCGTTCCCAAAACCTAATCCAAAAGAGTAAAGGCAACTCAATAAAAATGTAATCAAAACATTTTCTAAGCTAAAATCGGAACCTAAAAAAGCTGAAAATATTATCGTAAAGACCATAGAAATCTTGAAACATACAATTGTTCCACTTTTTAAATCTGAAAATACATTTCTATGATCTTTCATTATAATATAAGCTTAAATTAGTTTTTATTTTTTGCAATTTTTTTGTGCTTCCAAAGCTCTTTCCAATCCCCATTTTGGAGAAAAAGGCGTTTCTGGTTTAAAAGTAGCAAAAAGTTCGACAGCTTTATCAACTTGTACACAAAGCGGCTTTGTATCTACACCTGTCCATTTTGCTCCTCCTAATTGGTAATCAGCTTCACCAAAAACAATTCTAGGATTGTTTGGGTCTATCGCTTTTCCTTTTGCGTATGCTTCCATAACTTTAGAAGAATATTTCATACTGTTTGTCATTGGATCGGCAACTACCCAGGCTGTATAAATCAAGGCCTGCATCGCGTATAACTCTGCATTGTTTTGATCTTTAATCAATTCAATATCCAAAGCGTCTTGTGCTTTTGTCAATAACAAATCGATTTTTGTAATATCTTTTTCAGAAAAGGCTGATGTAGTGTTGATTAAAGCTACGTAATAATTTGGCAAATAACTTGTTTTTTCTGCTGCAGCGATTCTTTCGAACATGGCTGAAGCTTCAGCATTTTTTCCTTCTTTCCAAAGCCCGAAAGCTTTTCCCATTCCTTGTTCAAATTGTGTTTGGGCAGTTAATAAACTGCAAATAAATAACATGGTGATTGTAATAATTTTGGTCATGGTTTCTTTTTTTTAAGGTTCTAAGATTCTGAATTACTAAGGTTCTAAGTTTTTTTGTTGATGATTAAAACTCTTTGTTATTGTTATTGTTATTTCTAATTATACTTCAAAAGTAGATCTGATTTTATTGTTTTAAAATTAAATGATACTGAGTTGTTGAATTTGGTGACTGAATTGTTTTTTTTTGAGGTTCTGAGATACTAAGGCTCTGAGGGTCTAGGGTTTTTCTTTAAAATTCCTCNTTATACTTTTTAGATTTTCCAGAATTTGAGCTACCAGGAAAACCTTAGCAACTTAGTATCTTAGAACCTTANCCCCTTTTTTACAAATTCTTCAACTGATTCTCATTTTTATTCTGGCTGATGGTCCAGAAGAAACCTACGAAGAAAAATCGATCTGCGGTTGGTACAACGGCTTGTCTTTGATAGACTCCGCTAGCGTCTGGAAGTTTGGCATAATCGTATCCAAATACGTTTTGACTTCCTAATACATTGGAAACAGAGAAATACAAGATTTTTTGTGTAGTCAATAAATAGGCCCAGTTAAAACTCAAACTATTATATGATTTTGTTTTTCCATTCATAAACTGTGTTTGGTTTGGATCGTTGTATGGACGTCCTGAACTATAGCTGTTGGTGAAACCTATTTGCGATTTCCAATCGGTGATGAAATATTTTGTCACAATTGATAAACTATGATTGGCAATAAAACTTGGCGTTGCCATGGTTGGAAAGTTTTTATACTGTCTTTCTGAATCGATGTATGAATATGAAATCCAATACTCTAAGTTTTTATACAAATTGCTGTCTCTCCAAAATAAATCCAGCCCTTTTGCATATCCCGAACCATTATTATTGAAAACCGAATTATAAGCAATATCCCTTGTATTATACTGAACCAAATTGCTATAATCTTTATAATAAGCTTCTGCTCTAAAAGTCTGCCCTGGTTTTGAAAATTGATAGTTTAAGATATAGTGTTGTGCCTTTTCGCTTTCAAATTGGTGGTATTTTGAAAATTTAATATAATCAACTACAGGCGTTTGACTGAAATCTCCATAAGCAAAAGAAAACTGGCCGTTTTTTGAAACTTTGTAGGCAATAGAAGCTCTTGGTGCAATATTAGTTTCGTTTAATAAACTATTATTTGAAAGTCTGAACCCTACTTTTGCAGCTAATTTTTTAGAGAACAAAATATCTCCTTCCGTATAAAAAGCAGCAATATTTGAGTCGTAGCCATTTGCAACTTTTATTGAAATATTATCATTAAAATTTTCGTTGTACTTCGTAATAAAATAATCTCCACCAAATGATAATTTAAAGTAATTAGAAATGTTTTTTCTTAGTTTCAATTTCAACTCCATAGCATTTTCATTGCTATCCACATCATTTATATCGTATTTTATTTTATTGCTGTTATAACCATAACTAACTCCGGATGTAATTTGCCAACCTGTTCCAAAATCTCCCTTGTAAGAAGAATTTAAATAAAAATTATTATTGTTTAAATCTGTCCTGATCGGGTTTTGAAAATTTACATTTTTCTGATTTAAATCAAATTTCTCCGAATCAAAAGTGGCATATAACTTAAAAATTCCTCTTTCAAAATTATATCTGTAAACAGCTTCGCCACCTAAAGATTGATAAGGATTGTTCCAATCTACATTTTGGGGAATTACTGCCTGATAAGGTGCCAGATTAATATAATTGGCATTGATACTAAAAGAACTCTTTTTCCATTTTTGTGTATTCCCTACCCCCAAACCAACAGTCATTAAAGCAATATCAGTTTTGTTTTGATCGGGTTCATCTTGTGTGTTTAGCAACAAAACACTTGACAAAGCTTCGCCATATTCGGCCGAGTATCCTCCTGTTGAAAAAGCTATTCCGCTAAATAACATTGGAGAAAATCTATTTCTGGTTGGCAAATTATTTGTTGTTGCGCCATAGGGCTGCGCTACACGCAATCCGTCAACAAAAGTTTGCGTTTCGCTGGCTTCTCCTCCACGAACAAACAAACGCCCATCTTCTCCCACCGTTTGTGTTCCGGGTAAAGTTTGTAAGGCTGCAACAATATTACCTGCAGAACCCGCTGTAGTCAAAATATCTAAAGGTTTTAAAACAGATACTCTCGCTTTGTCTCCGGCTTCTAAATTTCCAGCCGTAATAACAACAGCATCAAGCGCATTGACATTTTCTCTTAATTTTACGGTTTGCTCTTTAAAATTAGAGACATCAATTTCTTTTTTGAAAGTATCATAAATTAAAAAACTTACTATTAAAAATTGATTTCCGGTTGCGGTAGTTTCAAAAGAAAATTCTCCGGTTTCAGAACTTGTTGCTCCGTCGTAAGTTCCGTCGATATAAATATTAGCTCCCGGAACTGGTTTTCCTTTTTCGTCAACCACTTTGCCGGAAATGGTATTTTGAGCAAAAATAAAAGCTGTTAAAAATAAAAAGGTAATCGTAAAAAGTATTTTTGTTTTCATGGTATTGGTTTTCATGATTCTGGTTTTTGATGAGGCAAATGTATTTTAACAATACTTGTTAAAAAATATTAAATAACCCAATTGTAGAATTTCGGGGATGAGTTGTAAAATACTTATTTGTATCTTAGCTTATGTTTCTTTCTAATAAAAAATACTAATGAACATTGCCATTGCACAACTAAAATCAATGAAGGGAGATATTCCTGCTAACATAGAAAAACATATTAAATTTATTGAACGTGCCTGTTTATTAAACGCTGATTTTATTTTTTTTCCGGAGCTTTCATTAACTGGTTACGAGCCGGGGCTTGCAGAAAAACTTGCCGTAGATAAAAATGACAAGAGATTCGATGTATTGCAACAGACCAGCGATCAGAAAATGATCAGCTTTGCAGTTGGAGTTCCCACCATAAGCGAAAACGGAATTTATATCAGCATGCTTATTTTTCAACCCAAACAGCAAAAGCTTATTTATTCAAAACAACAGCTTCATGAGGATGAATTACCATATTTTAAAAATGGAAATGAACAAGTTTTAATCACGCTTAAAAATCAAAAAATTGCACCCGCAATTTGCTATGAGAGTTTGCAAACTGATCATGCAAATGAAGCTGCCAGACTTGGAGCAGCAATTTATATTGCAAGTGTTGCAAAGTCACAAAACGGAATTAATAAAGCTTTTGCCCATTATCCGAATGTGGCCAAAAAATATAAAATGCCTGTTTTAATGTCAAATTGCATTGGAGAATGTGACAATTTTATTAGTGCCGGTTTTAGTTCTGTATGGAATAAAGAAGGAGAATTAGTCGTTCAATTTGATAATCAGCAAGAAGGCCTACTAATTTTTAATACTGAAACAGAGAAAGTTATGAAAGAAATTATTTAATAGATTCATTTTTTATATCTTTAAAAGTCAAACAATTAAACAACATCATAATGTCAGAAAGTAAAAGAGTTTCAAATTTATATCAATCCATCTACAATGGAAATCCATGGCTAGAGGTTACCTTAGCAGATACTTTAAAAGATGTTACCGCTGCTCAGGCTTACAAAAAAATAAATCCCAATTTAAATACCATTTGGGAAATTGTTAATCATCTTATACAGTGGAGAAGGAATATATTAAGACGCGTTCAGGGAGAAATAATTACAACTCCCGATCATAATTATTTTGTACCTGTATTAGATTCTTCTGAAGCTTCATGGGAGCAATCACTGCAAAGCCTCGCAAAATCTCAGGAATTGTGGAGTGCTTGCCTGAGTGATTTTAATGATGCTGATTTCGAGAAAATAGATCAAAATAATAATCATAATTTTTATGAAGATATTCATGGAATTATTCAGCATGACGTTTATCATTTGGGACAAATTGTAATTTTAAAGAAGTTACTTTAAGAGACATGAGAAACATTGATAAAATACAAAACTTGCTTCCTTTGGGTTATCTTTTTCTTGTCATATTAGGAATAGCAAAAGAAAGCATCTTTTATTATCAAATCGGAATAAACATTGTCAAATATTCGTCTATCATGGACATTTTAATAAGTCCGATAGCCGCAATCACATCAAATCCTATATTTTTTAGTACGGTATTAGTGTTGTTTATCTTTTCCTTTAAACTTCCACAAATGTTGCTTAAAAATGAAGAAAAAAAAGGATTGCATAAACTTTTTGGATCAAAGTATAGTAAAACTGACCTTATTAAAAATGAAATACCGGAAGAAGAAAGAATAGATTATTATAACAACGTTGCAATAGAATTTTTTGGTCTCTTTTTAATTTCTATTTTTCTGGGATATGGATTTGCTGATGGCAGATCTGTCTCTGAAAAAATTAAAACCAACAAAATAGAGTATGATTACAAGCTAAATTATAATGACGATAAATCTGAAAAAATTTATTTAATTGGTTCCAATACTGCTTACTATTTTTTTCTAACGGAAGGAAGTTCAACAATCAAAATTGCTTCAGTTGCTTCAATCAGAAATCTGGAATTGATAAAAAACAAAAAGCTGGATAAATAAAAAGGCAAAAAAATGAAAAAATCTATACTAATATTCACGCTTTTACTCCTAACTTCGGCTGGATTTGCGCAGGAAACGGAAGTGAAATATGACGAAAATCTGGCTAAATCCCTAAATGCAGAACCTAACGGAATGAAGAAATACGTTTTCTGTCTTTTAAAAACAGGAACGAACACCACCGCTTCAAAAGAAGAAACCCAAAAATTATTCGAAGGTCATATGGCTAATATCAACAAATTAGCTAAAGAAGGAAAATTGGTTATAGCCGGACCTTTTATGAAAAACGATCGAAATTACAGAGGAATTTATGTTTTTAATGTTGAAACAGTTCAGGAAGCAGAAGCACTTGTTTCAACGGACCCGGCAATAAAAGCAAATTTATTAGAAGCTGAATTAACGCCCTGGTATGCGACCGCAGCTTTGCAGGAAACGTTGAAAATTCATGAGAAGATTTCGAAGAAAAAAATGTAGCATACTATATGAAAACAGAAAAAGAAAAAATGATTTCGGGAGAATATTACATTGCAGGTGATCCTGTTTTGGTAAAAGAACGTCGAAAAGCTAAAATTTTATTACACCGCTTAAACGTAACCGAATATCGTTTGACTAAAAAAGCCAAAGAAATCCTGGCCGAATTAATTCCGAATACAGGAAAAAGTTTTTATATAGAACCTCCATTTCATTGCGATTACGGATACAATATTGTTTGTGGAGACAACGTTTATTTCAATGTTAATTGCGTTGTTTTAGACTGTGCGCCAGTAACTATTGGCTCCAATGTGTTTATTGCACCAAATGTTCAAATCTACACAGCAACACATCCGCTAGACGCCGAATTAAGAAAAACGTTAGAAAATGCTTTGCCGATTTCGATTGGAGACGATTGCTGGATTGGCGGAAACTCCGTAATTTGCCCGGGAGTCACTATCGGAAAAGGCTGTGTTATTGGCGCGGGATCTGTAGTTACAAAAAATATTCCGGACAACTCGTTAGCCGTTGGAAATCCGGCCAAAATTATTAGAAAATTAAATCAAGAACCTGAATCAAAATAAATAATGCTTACCTTAAATAAAGTTCACCATATTGCTATTTTATGCTCCGATTATCAAAAATCTAAAACTTTCTATACTGAAGTTTTGGGATTAACTATTATCAGGGAAATCTACAGAGAAGAACGTCAGTCTTACAAATTAGATTTAGCTTTAAATGGCTCTTATGTTGTCGAATTATTCTCGTTTCCAAATCCGCCGAAACGCCCGTCAAGACCGGAAGCTGTTGGCTTACGACATTTGGCTTTTGAAGTCATTAATTTAGAAGAAACGATTGCTTTTTTGGATTCAAAAAATATTGCATCAGAACCTATAAGAATTGATGAAACTACCGATAAGCGTTTTACGTTTATTGCCGATCCGGATGAATTGCCGATTGAGTTCTACGAGCGTTAACTATAACTCTTTTGCCACGAAGGCACTAAGGCGCAAACTTTTTTAGCCACAGATTAAAAGATTTAAATGATTTTTTCACGCAGATTAGCAGATTTAATTTTTACCCAATATCTGTATCTGCGTTTATCTGCTAAAATCTCTTTAAAATCTGCGTGAAACCAAAATTTGCGGCTTCGCGTCTTTTTACGCAATTAAAATTAAATAAAACTTAGCGCCTTAGTGCCTTCGTGGCAAAANTCCTTCCCGCTATAGTACAAAAAACATACTGAAAGATTTTTCTTATATTNTCATTTTTAACATAATATAATGACTATTTTTTAGTAAAAACCGATTTTGATCTCTAATTTTGTAATCCGCATAAAAATATTGCGGTTTACAAATTTACTTCTGATGAACAAAACGGCGCAAATCAAGAAAAATCATCAATTTATTAAGTTCCGAAAATTAGTTATTGTTTCTGTTTTAATTGGCTTTCTTTCAGCCTTTCTCGGAATTTCACTTAAAAAAATTACCGAATATTACGAAGAAATCTTCTTTCATGAAGTTTCAGTAAATCCGATTTTCTACATCATTTTTCCTGTTTTCGGTTTATCCGTAATTTATTTTCTGAGACAATATCTTTTCAAAAAGAAAGAAAACAAAGGCATCAAAGAGGTTTTTGAAAGTACCAAATCAAGTTCAAAAAACCTGCCTTCTTATAAGATTCCTTCCCACTTTATAAACGGATTATTGACTGTTATTTTTGGAGGATCAACCGGAATCGAAGTTTCTACTGTGGTTGCCACTGCTACTATTGGTTCTGTAGCNCAGCAAAAAGAAAACGTTTTCCGTCAATATAAAACCGAACTAATTTGCGCGGGTGTTGCAGCCGGNGTTACAGCTTTATTCAGCAGNCCAATTGCCGGAATCTTGTTTGCNTTNGAAGTTATTTCCCGAAAAGTGACCCGTGCTTTTATCATTTCAAATGTTATTGCCGTTTCAATTGCTTTTGGATTGCTTACTATTTTAAAAGAAGAACCTTTGTTTACCGTTTCCATTACAACCTGGCATTTAAAAGCGATTCCGTATTTTATTCTTTTAGGAATTTTAGCTGGATTAAATTCGGTTTATTTAACGCGTTGTGTTCTATTCTTTAAATCTCAATTCGGTAAAATTGGAGTTCATTATTACAAAATTATAATTGGATCGGCTGTTTTAAGTATTTCATTGTTTATTTTTCCTCAATTGTATGGTGAAGGATATCATGCCATTAAAGAGATTTTCGCCAATACTTCTGAAATTCCGTTAACCATAACTTTAGCATTGACTTTCATCGGAATACTGATTTTAAAACCAATTGTNACTTCTATAACTTTAGCTTCTGGAGGCGATGGNGGTGTCTTTGCTCCCAGCTTATTTATTGGAGCATTCTTAGGGTTATTATTAGCTTCTGTTTTAAATACTTTTTTCCATGTAAATGTAATTCCGGTTAACTTTATGATTATCGGAATGGCAGCAGTCTTAAGCGCCAGTATTCACGCACCTTTTACAGCCATATTTTTAGTTTGCGGCTTAACAAATGATTACACTTTGTTTTTACCCATTTTAGTCGTTTGCTTAATTTCAAAATACACTGCAAAAATGATATATCCATATACTGTTTACACTTATTCTCCAGGTTTATTAAAATAGAAAAAATATTTCTGCCACTGATTACACAAATTCACACAGGTTTATAATCTTTTAAAATTATTAAATCTGTGAAAAAAAATACCACAACGAATATTAGTCACTTATGCCTGTTCAAAAAATAAAAAGAGGATATCGTAAAACACGTTACATTCTTTACAAAGAAACTTTAGTCGATTATAAAGAACATTTTTGGTCTTTTTTAGGATCTTTTGTAGGCATCGGAATTCTGGCTTATATCCAATCCATACATTTTTCAGGCAATGATGCCGTTTACTTAATTGGTTCCTTTGGAGCGTCGAGTGTTTTAGTTTATGGAATTATTCAAAGTCCGTTTTCTCAGCCCCGAAATTTAATTGGCGGCCATGTTATATCCGCTTTTATTGGAGTTACCGTTCATAAACTGGCTCCTGATGTTATCTGGATTGCAGCGCCTTTGGCAGTTTCATTTGCTATTATTTTTATGCAGATGACTAAAACCCTGCATCCGCCAGGGGGCGCAACAGCTCTGATCGCTGTTATTGGTTCTGATAAAATAAAAGATTTGGGTTATATGTACGTCCTTTCTCCGGTTTTAGTCGGAGTTTTGATTTTATTTCTGACCGCTTTAGTTTTTAATAACATGACTTCGAGCAGAACATATCCAAGTCATAGTACTTATCACAAACATTATCATAAGATTAGAAAGCGTTTGGCTAGAAAATAACAATAAAAAAACAACATCTAATATCATTTCGCCATTCTAATTTTCAAGCAATGCATGACCAATTATTGAACTTAGTAACTAAAAAAGTTGTCCTTACTAACGATGATAAAGATTTATGCAAAAAGTATTTTGAAACCGTATCATTTTCAAAAAATACAATTATTGAACACGAAGGCATAATTCCAAATTATCTTTATTTTGTTGTGTCGGGTTTTATGCGATTGTTTCACTACAACAATTTAGGAGATGAAATTACAACACATATCAACTGTCCGCCGGGATTTATTACTTCTTACAGCCATTTTATCGAGCGTACAAAATCTAGTGATAATGTAGAATGCATTACTGATTGTGTACTGTTAAGAATCACAAAAGTTGACTTAGACTTTCTTGTTCAAAATAGTGCTGCCTTTAGGGATTTTAGTATGTGGGTCTTCCAACAATCAATTGCATACAACGAAAACCGCGCAAAAGATTTAGCAAACTTAACAGCAGAACAGCGCTACAAAAAGTTAATTGACAATTATCCTGAAATTCTACACAATGTTCCTCTGCAGCACATTGCTTCTTTTTTAGGAATGAACCCAAAAAGTCTGAGTAGAATTAGAAAACAAATGATTAAGTAACATTTGTGAAGCATATTTAAAAAAGCATCACCCAATTTTGTGCCGTAATAAAAATTAAAAAAATGGCACAGAAAAATTTAGCCCTGGTTACGGGTGCAAATGGACACCTTGGTAACAACTTAGTAAGATTATTGATCAGTAAAGGCATTCCTGTAAGAGCTTCAGTTCGTAATATCAAAAACAAAGAACCTTTTACGGGTTTAAATTGTGAAGTGGTTCAATCTGATATTTCGGATAAACAATCTTTAATAAACGCTTTGCAGGGTGTGGAAACATTTTATGCAGTTGGAGCAGTCTTTAAACTGTGGGCCAAAGATCCTAAAAAAGAAATTTACGATGTTAATCTTGAAGGTACAAAAAATATTGTTGAAGCCGCAGCAGAAGCAGGTGTAAAACGAATTGTGTACGTAAGTTCTATCGCTGCCCTAAATTATTCCAAACTGCCTACTAAAGAAAGTTATGGACAAAATCCTGACCGCCGCGATATGTACTACAATTCAAAAAATGACGGCGAAAGATTAGCTTTTGAATTGGCCCAAAAACACAACATAGAATTAGTTGCCGTTTTACCCTCTGCAATGATTGGGAGCACCGCCTTCAAACCTTTAAGTGTTTCTTATAATATTATTTCCTTAATTCTTGAAAAGCAAATACCCGTTGAAACAAAAATCACTTTAAACTGGATTGATGTGAAAGACGTTGCTGAAGGTTGTTATTTAGCAGCGACAAAAGGAAAAAATGGTGAGCGTTATATTTTAGCTAATGAAAAATGTACTTCGATAAAAGAAACAACAAAAATCGCGCAAGAATTATTTCCGGAATTAAAAATAAAACTTCCACTGGCTGTTCCAAAACCTATATTGTTCACAATCGCCTGGTTTATGGAGATTGGCAGTTTATTAAATGGTAAAGCACCTTTATTAAGTACCAAAGACATAGCAATGTTCTCAGGACTCCAACAAGATTTTGACATCACAAAAGCAAGAACAGAATTGGGTTTTAATCCAAAAGAATCGATACAAGCTGTTAAAGAAGCAATGGTATATTTGAAAGAAAATAAAATCAGGTTTATGCAAAAATGACCAATCCCGTGAAAATTTTTGAATGAACTAAAATCTTTTCAACAAATCACAATTCCTAATTCGTAAATCATTAATTATATTTTACCTTTGACCTTTCAATAAAAACAAAGAGTATGGTTTATAAATTTAGAGTAATTCTAGACGCCGAAGAAGATATTTTTAGAGACATTGCAATTCTTGAAGATGATACGCTTGAAGATTTACATAATGCGATCTTCAACGCTTTCGGTTTTGACGGAACGGAAGTTGCTTCATTTTATACTTGTGATGAAACCTGGAATCAGGAAGATGAAATTCCGCTTTTTGATACTGGCGATGTTCC
>Ga0065714_10064974_pt1 | contig 14583 bp, 33 predicted proteins | sample MisRhiReplicate2_FD_59101 | JGI IMG/M metagenome (GOLD analysis project Ga0065714, IMG submission 59101) | Miscanthus rhizosphere microbial communities from Kellogg Biological Station, MSU, sample Rhizosphere Soil Replicate 2: eDNA_1 v2... | ecosystem: Host-associated > Plants > Roots >...
GGCGATGGCCTTGGTTGCGCCGGCCGGCACGCCCACGACGAACGTCATGGTGCCGCCAGAGACGCCGGCCACCCCGACCCCGGAGATGGTTTCAGCCGTGGCGCCGCTGCCTGTCACCGCGAGGCTTGTGAGGTAAGTGGTCTTGCTTGCCGCCGCGGGAAGCGTGGCCACCACCGATGCCGCCGCGCCAGTGGCCGTGTTGGTGACGGGCACAGCCCCGCTGGGGTATCCGCCCGCCCCGGCCGGAAATGTGACGGGACCTTCGACGGCGGGCTTGATGTCGCCAACCACCCAACCGCCGCCACCAAGAGATGCGTCGTAGCTCATGTTTTCTCCCTATGCCGCCACGGAGGCGTCGATTGCAGCCGTAGCGGCGTGTTGCTGAACCTGCTCCTGCTGAACCTGCTTCTGTGCATCAGCCTTGTTCTTGGCGTCCATCTCGCGCTTCTCGGCGAGCTCGTCGGGACCGCGCAGGAGGTTGCCGGGCATGCCGATGGCCTTGCCCTTCTCGTACATGGCGTCGTCGAGCTTCACGTTGTCGAGAATGGTCATGTCCTGTGTTGCCCCGGCCAGGGCCAGCAGACCAGCCAGGAAGGAATCGATGGCCGTGACCTCTTCCATCTTCTGGCTGCGGGCGAGCGGACTGATGTAGCGCACCACGTAGTCACCCTCGAGCAAGCCTTCGGGCACGGGGCCGAGCGCCGCGGTGAGCGCGCCAGCGCGAAATGCGATGTTGAAGCAGCGCTCGATGAGCACCTGGAGAAACTCGGATTGGAAGCGCCCGACCAGCGGCGCCATCAACTGGCGGATCTGGTTCATGTCACGCGAGATCTCGGTCGCGCTGCGCACCGGCCCACCCTGGGGCGTGAGCATGTCGGCCAGCAATGCGCGGCGGATGGACTGGCGCAACTGCTCAGCCTTGGAGAACGACACATTGAAGTCGGCCCCCGTCTCCAGCGCGGCCATGCTCTCCAGCGAGGCCATGGCGATCACCTTGCGCGGGCCGATGCGGATGGTCTTGGGGTTCAGAACGCCGTCATCGACGACCTTCCACATGCCGCCCACGGCAATGTCCAGGCTCATCAGCTCGAGGCGGATGATGTCGTTCAGGGTCTTCACGTCCGGCAACACGTTGGAGCCCAGGCCCGTTGCATAGGGCGTGCCGGGGATGAGGCGCCAACGCGGTACGGCGCACGGAAACTCGTGATAGCCGGACTCGCGCACGATGTGTTTCTTCTGGCGCTCCATGTGGCAGGAGCGGAAGGGCATGTTCTTCGCCAGCGCTGCGCCGTATTGGCCCTCGCGGCGCGGCTCGATGGCCCACAGCATCTCGACCTTCTCAGTCAGTTTGCCGTCGCTGTACTTCTTGGCCGTCTCGTCACTCACCTTGTCGATGCCGTATTCAGCGACGACCTGCTCGACGGTGGGCGAGAACACGCGGTAAATGGTGTCCACGCGACCGGCAGGCTTGCTGCTCGCCACGAAGCACTGGAACAGAGGCCATTGCTCGAAGTTGAAGCCGCCTTCGGGCCGGCCTTGCTCGTCCCTGCCCTCGTCGATGTAGAGCACGAACCAGCCCGCGGGCACGATGTCGCTGTAGCACTCGCCAGCCACGGCTGTGAAGCCCGCGGAGTGGATGTGCTCGAAGAGGAAACGGGCCGCACCGTCCATCCAGGCGGTGGGCTGCTCGTCCTGCTGGCCGGCATCGAGGCCGAACCAGAGGGAGTTGTCAGGCGTCATCCAACTGGCGATGTTGGACTTCAGCACCTCGGCGCTGTCGATGGCCGTCGAGTCGTAGATGCGGGCGCGCTGGGCCTGGGCCTGCGTGCCGGCTGAGTCTTGAATGCCGCTCTGGAACCAGCCAATGGCGCGCTCCGGGGCAAGGTAGTCGAACACCTCTTTCCAGATCGTCTCGTTCGGAAGCCGTTGCGATTGCAACTGGGCAAACCGGCGTTCCAGTTGCTGGGCGGCTTCGGACATTACGCTCCCTGCGGTTGTTCGGGCTTGACGGAAATCCAGCCGCTGAAGGCCGCGATGGGCGTGCGGGTCTGGTTGTAGAAGGTGACGATGGTGGGCTGCGTGTCGAAGATGTGCGCATCGACCTTGTGCGTCTCGCCGCTGTTGAGCATGACAATGAACTTCATCAGGCCCCCAAGGTGGTCTTGCCGTAGCTCAACGCCGAAGTGGTGCCGGCGCCGGTCGCAAGCGCGCTCTTGCGCTGGGCGTCACGCCGAGCCGCTGAGTCCGCATTCGCCTTGCTGGCCGCCTCTGCCGCCGCGTCTGCTGCCGCTTTCTGCGGATCGACGCGAGGGGGCGCAGGAGCCGGGGCCGAGCCTCCGCCGCCGCACATGATCAGAGCGCCTTTTCGCGGTCGGTCGGGTGAACGAGAGGGACGAACCAGCCTTCCTTGGTCAGGATGGGCATCTTCGGGTTCGTCTTGAGCACTGCGGCCATCTCGGGCAGCTCGACCTTCTCGGCCGGTGCGGTTGCGATCTGGTTGCGGGCCAGCGCCTTCATCGTCAGGCGCATGTCGGCGATGTCGCGGGCCTGCTGCTCAAGTCGAGCCTTGAGAATCTCGTTCTCGGTCATGCCCTCGGTGATGACGACATCATCGGCCGCGGGGCCTGGCGTGTCGTCTTCGGGTGGCGTGGGATCGGTTCCGGGGGTGACTGCAGCGCGACGGCCCATGGTGCGGCTCCTGAAGGATTGAATGGGGGACGCCGCACTGTCCCCTACCTTCATGCCGGAATCCCGGCTCTCAACGGAAGCACGCGGCGCTCAAGATGTGGCTCGCCTTGCGCGGCAGATCCTCGGCCGCCCTGCCCGTCACCACGCGCCACAGCGCACACAGCCGCTCGCCGTCCACATGCGCCGGCTCGGCATTGCGGTTCTTCCAGCCCTCGATGGTCGTGCGAGGCACACCTATCGCAGCGCCCATCGCCGCATGGGTGTACCCGCTCTTCTCCATCATCACGATCACATGCCACCAGGACACACCAGGAATCTCGGGGATCTTCATTCTTTGTCCTTTTTACCCGGGTGAAATAGAATGGGCCAAAACGCGCGCGCGGGCGAGGGAAAAGAGAGCGGGCGCAGCTTCATGCGTTCTCCCGTTTCAAGTCTTTGAGCTTCTGCACATACAGCGCCTTGATGGCGATCAACTCGTCTCGTTGCCACTTGTGGGGGGTGTTGCTGGCCTCCAGGGCTTCAACTTCAGATAGACCGATTCGGGCGATAAGACCGATGCGGTAATCGACGGCGCGCCCTGCTCCGTACCTGTTGCACTGCTTTCGTTGAGCGTGAGCGTTACGAACGTCGAACCGAAGGTGTGAAGCTGATCCCACGCTCCGGTAATGTCCGCAGTCGAAAGCGCCTCCGACACTGCCCGTTCCAAGAGGTTGTCCGCAGCAGATACAGGGTTGGTCACGATCTCGCTCCCTTATGAATGCGTTGAAGGCGGTTTGCGCCTCCTTGATGAGGTCGGGGATGCGCTTGAGCTTGGCCTTGCGCTCCTTGAACTGGGCGCGCTCCTGGCTGTTCTTGGCCTTGACGATGCGGGCGGCGCAGATGGGCGAGCACACCGTCTGCATGGGGCGTACAGGGGTGAAGCTGGAGCCACAGTGGCCGCAGGGCTTGGCTTTGAGGGTTGCGGAGAGCATCAAGCGTTCTCCCTCATCTTGGCGGCCAACTCCCACATAACGAGCTTCAGCCGTTCAGGCGGCACCTCTGGGAAATCATCTTGCATCGCCGCGATAAGTGCCTTGGCAGTCGTGTAATTTCCCGAACGCATCAGCCGTACGGCGTGCATCCACATCTCGGCGTTGAGAACCTCTCGAGTTTCGGTGGTCATTCCTGCCCTTCCATCGCCGGAACCGGCACACCATGCATGGCACAGAATGCCAGTGTGTATTCGATGAGGCTGGCCCCGCGCTTGATGCTCATGAGGGCCGTGCTCTCGCGGATGTTCACGAACTCTCCTTCGAGGCCGGGGATGATCTCTGCACCCTCTTGCGTGGCGATGGCATGCCCAGACACGAGCAACACCTTCCACTGGGCCGCGGTGCGCTTCTTGCCCTGCCACTCGATGCCGGACTTGGCAACCTCGCCGGCCAGCTTGTGAAAGAACCGGTTCTGCCCTTCGGTGCGGGTTTCTTCCTTCACCGTGAGTCGCAGCCGATGCCCGGCCATCAGCAGCGCCTTTGCCTGTATCCAGGCGGATTGCATGGCGGTGTGGCCCTGCTGTGCGTTTACGAGAGTGAAAGTGCTCATTTCTGCTCGTTCCCCGGCAGGTTCTCGACACGCCAATCAGAAACGAAGCTCGGGTAGTAGTCATCGCAATCAGACGTGCCAACCACAAGCACCACCTTTCCTGACTCGACAGCGATCAGTTCCAAAACATCGCTCTTGTGATACGAGTAGTCGCCGTATTTGTCGCGGTAAACGCCGACGACACGCACCGGATCGAAGACATTCTTCATCGGCACGTCTTCTACTTTGATCGAACCTATGCAGCTGCGATAGCCGTCGCTCGGGTCCTCGACAGCGGAATGCACCAGCCCATCCAAGCGGAAGCGGAATACCTCGCACTGCTCGTATTCGTCACCCCACTTCAGCACCTGTTCGGTGGAGCGGTCAACGGCGTCCAGGATGTGTTCGCCAGCCAGTGATTGCAGAGTTACGTCGCTCATTTGATTACCTTTCTTGCCAAGCCCGATGCCAAGCCCACCAGCCAGCCGTCCAGCTCGCATGCGGGCACGATTCCTTGTCCAGACCAGCCGCCTTTGCCTTCTTCACTTGCTCGCCGACGATGTGATCGATGTCCGGGCGCCATTCATTGACGTTGGCGGTGCGGTACATGGCCGCTCCGGGGTGGATGGCTTCGAGCGCTCGCGCAGGGCATTGCTCAGCAGCAGCGGTAGCGAGTTGTGCTCCAGTGGGTACTTGTGCGCCAAGGCTTGCGCCTTCCACATGGCATACGCGGCCCAGTTCGGATGCGTCTCCGATAAGCGGATCAGGTGTTCCAGTTCTCGGTTCATGCATGCAGCGCTCCCCATGCCATCTCGATTGGCGTGCGTGTTGCTCGAGCCGATTGCACGCTTTCCTCTGCGAGCCTAGCGATGCGCTCACGCTCGGCGGCCTGTTCGGCTGCTGCGCGCCTTGCGATCTGGTCCTGAAGACGCTTGAGCGCGCGTTGCTGGGTTTGGCGCAGGACGCGCTCGCGTTCCCTGGCGGTGCGGACTTCAGGCGGGAGCGGCGGCCGGCCGGTTTTCTTCGGGACCATCGCAGCCGCTTTCGCCAATGCCTTCATTTCCTCCTTCAGCGCCATCGCTGCCAACCAATCGCGGCCCGCTTCGGCGGCGGTGTATCGCACTGGCTCAATGGCGCGGTGGCCACGCTGCCCCAATAGGAGCAATGCGTTTCGCACCCGGTTCTCCGGAAGCCCCGTCTTGAATTGAAGTTCAGCCTGGGACCATGCGCCTCCTGTGGCGAGCACTTCCATTACGATCTTCGTGGCGTTCATGCTGTTCCTTCCGTTTCGATGCGGCGCATCACGCTTGCCGCGGCCAGGTCTGCGAACGAGGTAAAGCCGATGGCCGTCTTTCCGGCAGCGTTGCCTCCCTGGTAGACCTGCTTGCAGCGGTCGGGGTCGCCGACGAGCGCCGGGCGCGGCAGCTTCAGACCCTTCTTCTCGTACTCGTAGTCCGGCGAGCGATCGCCTGGCAGGCGGCGCGGGTACTCGAATTGGCCGCGGCCGGTGTATGCCTTGTGCGACTCGCAGAACCGGTGCTGCAGGTAGCTAAGTTCCTTGGTTTCGGTGCGGCACACCTTCGGCCAGCCGCCGAGGTCTTCGATTGCGGCATGGATGGCTGGATCGTCGAAAACGACATCGGTGTACGCGCCCACACGGCTCATGGCTTCCAGCGCCTTGCCCCATGCAAGCTGCGCGCGGTCGGTGTGCGTGCCCTGCAGGATTCGCACGAGGTCAGCAACCTTGGGTGCGAACTGGCCGTGCTCCGGATCCTTGGCATGCCGGTCGAATGCCTTGGCAACCTGCTCGAAGTCGAAGTTTTCGCAAGCGCTCCAGAAAAGCGATTGCGTGAAGTCTGAAACGTCCTGGCGGTAGTACGCCATCACGTCCGCAAACAGGCCGGCAAAGCGGCGGCGGTCAGTGTGCAACATGGGTTTCTCCTTGGTCGGCCCAGCGATCCGCGGCCTCTCGGTTGCGCTTCTCAATGGCCTCTTGGCGGTTCGGCTTGCCAGCAGTGGCACCGGGCGGCAGCGCGGCGGCGAGCCATTCGAGCGGCTGTAGTGGGCGGGCCTTGGCGCATTCGCGCAGCGAGTCGATCAGGGCGGCATCGCCATGCCCCTTGCGCAGTCCACCGAGGAACGAGCGGGCTTGCTTTTCGGCAGTTCCGGCATTGATGAGCAGCGTGACCCCGTAGCCAAAAATAATCTCGTCGGGCGACATCGGCGCTTTGGCGCCCGTACCGATAGGTACGGAGTTATTGGTAATGGGATTGGGATTGGGAGCTTGTGAGTTGCTTTTTTCTGGGTTCCCAGAAATAACCGACTGGGTTTCGTTTGGGTTATCTGTGGGTTTCTGCTTTGGGGGTCTTCCGCCCTTCTTTCCGTTGACCCTTGCGCGCTCAGCTGCCTCTTTGGCTTTGATGATTTCCGATTCGCAACGGGCATGCGACCATCCAGAATCTGTCAACGTGAAGAACTCGACCAGCACGGTTTCGACTGCCTTGCGCTCATCCTTCGATGCGGCGCGAACAAGGCGGCAGGCTTGTGCAATCTCTGTCGGTAGCGCTTGCTCGCGGCTGTAATACACGTCCAGCAGGCGCCGGTACGCGCAGTCCTCTTGCCACGTCAGATGCGCCGTGGCAGTCAGGTAGTCCCCGATGTGATGCGGGTAGAAGTTCAGACAACCCCCCACTCGCGCTCAGACCGCCCGGCGCTGCTCTTGACGAACCGGCCCGTCTCGGCGATGTCACCGCGGCGCTGCAGTTCGGTCAGGCGCCGGCAGACGGCCACGCCATCGAGGCCACGCAGGCGGGAAGCAATGCCATCCTTGCCCAGAGGCCCGTGCTTGTGCAGAACGGCCAGGATCAGGGCATGGTGGCGCTGTGCCATCTCCTTGGCCTGCTCGGCGGCCAGATGGCTGGTGATCGGGTCGCGTCGGCGTGCCATGGGCGCGTCGGGGAAGTCGATGGCGAGTTGCATCAGCGGCCTCCGAATCGAATGGCGTGATTGCGGTCGGTGTCGATCTGCCCTTGCGCCTGGCCGGTGACGGTAATGCCGCGGCTGAACGGGGTCACGAGGCCATTCTTGGTGTAGAGCTTGGAGGGCCGGCAGGGAGGAATGCCGATGGCATGCTCGATGGTCGGGAACGGTGCCGGCGTGGTGTGCATGAAGTCGGCCATGTCTTCCATGGCGTCATACAGGTCTTCGGGGAATTCGGTTTTCATGCCAGCCCTGCTTTCTTCATGAGCGCCTGGACCGCAGCAAGGGCCTCGGGCAATGCCTGCAAAGCGGCCGAGTTCTCAACCTCGGGTTTGTGGAGGAACTTCGCCATCAGGTAGTAGATGGGCGTGAAGTCCTTGGTCTTCTCAAGGTAGAGCTCGAATTCATCGACGCCGAACTTGCGTTGGGATTCGTCGCTGAGCTGGTTGCTCAGGTTGCCGGGCGACTCGTTAAGGTCGATGGCACAGATGGACAGACCGCGGCGATAGATGCCAGCGCCGATGCAGTCCCGCAGGTTGCGATGCCGCTCCACCAGACCCGGTTCAAAGTCGATGGTGAGTTGCTTTTTCTCTTGTGTGAGAGTCACTGATAACACCTCTTGTCAGTCGTTGTCACTGGGGACGAAAAAAATAGGCGGCATATGCAAACCGCTTTCGACCTCGCCTCAGTCGCTGTTGATGTGCCGCTCAATGGCGGCGAGCAAGAGGCCACCAATGACGATGGCGACGACGAGCGCTGCGAAGACTTGGAGGTAGAACATTTAGGCTTGGCTCGGGGTACGAGCCTCCACGAGCGACTCGAGAGTCACCTTGCCTTTAGTGAAGTCGCGCACGGCGAACATGAACTTCGGCGGAACGCCGTCGTCTGCCATTTGTGTGATGCGACCAGGCGAGACGCCAAGAGCATCTGCGAGCGCTTTGGATCGGCCGCGCTCACCTTCGAGCCATGTCTTGAGATTCATGGCCTCAGTTTAGAACAACCTAAACGCCAACGTCAAGCTTTTTCTAAACCTATTCTGTTTATGCTTGACTAAACATATGGACGAGCGAACCCTTACCCGGAAACGACGGCTGCAAGCGCTGATCGACGGGAAGCCGTATCTCGGAAATCAATCGGCCTTTGCGGAAAGGGCCGGCCTCACCAAAGGTCGCATCACGCAGTTGCTGGACCCGACCGAGTCGTTCGGCGAACGTTCCGCGCGCAGCTTGGCTGCGGCACTCCGGCTCCAGGATGACTACTTCGACGGCCAGGTAGAGTCAGCCAAAAGAGCGCCCCCCGAGATCGGCGAAGAGTTGGCCGTCGCGCTGGATGTGCTTACCAAAGTACTCCAGAGTGCGGACAAAAGCATACTAATAGCAGTGGCCCCATTGCTGGCCGCTATGGCGGCCGAGCCGGACACCGCAAAAATTAAATCGGACGTAATCCTTAAGTTGCTGGTTGCGGATCGTGACAAACGTCACAAACCTGAGCAAGATCGAATGCGCCAATCTCACATTTTTGAGAACCTTGGCGTACTAGATCTAGGAGATGCAAATGGGCGAAGTAATACCAATACTGCGGCGGGGGGTCGCAAAAAGTGACACTGCGATAGCCCTTGAAGGGCTGACAAGAAAAGAAGCGGCTGGCGAGCTGGAGGGCTCGATCCTGATTGCGAACACCAGGCACGGCACAGAGTTTCACGTCCTTGGCGCATGCGCCGAACGGCTGCAGCTCGGCGTGCTGGCGATGGTGAAGGGGCTCAACATCATCACGGACAAAATCATCTCCACCGGGACGGCGGGAAGCACACGATCCGATTCGGTTAGTGCGACATGGGAAGGGGCGCCGAAGCGCCGATTGCCGCGCCGTCTGCGGGAAGTGACGCAACTGGGGGACTTGGAAATCAAATGAGCAAAGCTATCGCGCTTCCCTTGATAGCGGCCCTGCTGGTCGCCGGATGCGCCGCGCCCTCACCGCAAGGTGCACCAGGCGATAAAAACGCGGCCCATGCGGTCGAAGAGACGCCTGACGGGTTCCTTATTTCCATCTCCTATTCTCGCTACCAGTTCATCCCAGAGAGCACCGCAGTGATGGCCGCCTGCAAACAGGCGTTGACCGCTGCGGCCTTCGATGTTGCCGCCCAGCGCGGCCGCGCCATCGAATCGATCAACGAGCAAAGGATCCGTCTCAGCATGGGACGCAACGGATTCACGGGCGTCACCAGTTGCGAAGGTTCTGCGCCGGCAACCTGGAAGAAATAGGACCGCCCTCCCCCAATGATAGGCCGCCATCGAGGCGGCTTTTTTTCGCCCGTCATCGAAAAATGTTTAGATTTTCCTTGACCTGAGCGTTTAGGTTGTTCTAAACTGCATTCACTCGCCAACCACACAGGAGTGAATGCAGATGGCAACGAACAACCCCAAGGCTCCGCGCAAGACGCAGGGCCTGTCTCTCGCGGCGCAGCTCGCACACGATCACAGCATGGCTGTGCTGCAGAGCACTGCGACGATTGAAATCCTCGAAGAAGACGGCAAGCGCACGGACCGGCTGATCTATGTCGGCAAGGAGTACGCGGCCAAGTTCATCGCAGCGCATCAGGTGGCCGCATGAACACCGCCCAACGCGAATACGACCGCAGCTTCCGCCCGCTGCCCGCGCAGATCCCGAATCTCTCGCTCGTCCCCCTGGACACGCACGGCTTCGAGCCGATTGCGATGTACGCCAGTGGGTTCCAACCGCGCATTCCCGCCGTGACTCCGCAAGAGCTTGCGGATATGGATCGGGTTCGGGGGGTGAAGTCGTGAGCGCGGCGTTTACTCCGGGGCCGTGGCGCGTAAACGCACACAACAACGTGATGCATGGCGATGGTCTTGTTGCCTTCCCTGGGATTTCGGCAGGGTTCGATCAAGAAGCCAACGCACGCCTGATCGCCGCCGCTCCTGAGTTGCTAGAGGCGCTGTTGGCAATCATCGAAACCAGCACCTACGACGATTACCCGAACACGCCCGAGCACAAGGCTTTGGAGCGTGGCCGCGCAGTCGTTGCAAAAGCTACGAGGGCCGCATCATGAACGCGCTCGCACTACACGAAAGGCTGATCGACGCAGCCGACGAGCAGTACCGCACCGACTACGACGCTGCCCTGACCCGCCACCGCCGCGAGTTCAACGCGATGGAACTGGGCGACCTTTGCTGCGATGACGCGCTGCTGTCTGCTGTGCGGTCTGGTGATCCTTCCATCGTCGGGCATGTGCTGCTTGGCATGTACGAAACGAAGCTGCGCGAACTGGCGGCTTGGGCTGCGGAGACGCCATGAATAAAGAACTGACACCGTGGTTTCCCATTCACACACCACCCCTCCTAAAAGGTGTGTACGAGATCCTTACCGGGTTCAGGGGACCTCATTTCTCGTACTGGGACGGAAAACATTTCCGCTACTTCGCGCCAACAGTGATTGAGGCATTTCGGTGCCGCGACGGAATGAAGCACGGGCGATTTCCTTGGCGCGGCCTCGCGGAGAAGCCATGACCGCCCTCCGCACCGCCTCCCTCAACTGGGCTCTAGGCATCACCGCAGCCTTCGCAATCCTGCTGCTGAACGCCTACCTCGATCACCAGCATCCAGATGCAGAAGCGCTGACTGCTGAAGTAGTCGCTGATCGCGCCGCTGAACAAGTGGCCATGAAAGGACCGAAATGAACAACGACCTGTTTTCCCCTGTTGGAGATAACGATCCCTACTTCTTGCCCGGCGATGCATTGCTTGCCGTGCTGTTGGTGGTCGTTTGCTCAGCTGTTTACTGGTGGGGTGTTGCATGAGCGCAATCCAGACCATCACCAACTACGTCTACGGCGCCGAGGACGGCTTTCAAAGCGTCCTCGTTGACCGCTCGCTGAACTTCGAGCGCGAAGCCGGCTTTGCTATCCAAGTGCTGACCTCCAATGACTACGTGGCGAAACTCGCTGCAGGCGATCGTCAGTCCGTGGTCAATGCCGTGACCAACATCGCAGCCATCGGCATCAGCCTGAATCCGGCCAAGAAGCAAGCCTACCTCGTGCCGCGCAAAGGGAAGATCTGCCTCGACATCAGCTATATGGGCCTGATCGACCTTGCCATCCAGTCTGGCTCGATCATGTGGGCACAGGCGGGACTCGTGCATGCGAACGATGCCTTCACGCTGAACGGCTTCGACCGCCCGCCGACGCACTCCTTCAACCCGTTCTCCAAGGATCGCGGCGACGTGGTTGGTGCCTACGTGGTCGTGAAGATGCACAGCGGCGACTACCTGACTGAGTGCATGAGCCGCGAGGACATCGATGCCATCAAGAACCGCTCGGAGTCCGTCAAGGCAGGCAAGCAATCGCCTTGGGACACCGACTACGGCGAGATGGCGAAGAAGACCGTGGTCAAGCGCGCCTACAAGTACTGGCCGAAGTCGGACCGGCTTGACCAAGCAATCCACCACCTGAACACGGACGGCGGCGAGGGCCTTGCCGCGCTCAACACGAAGCCTGCGGCCATCGATTCGGCTCCGATCATCGAGGCAGCGCGAGCCACCAAGACCGTTGAAGAACTGAATGCCTACTGGGCTGAGCAAAACGGACGGCTGGCGAACGACCTCACCGCGCACGACGCACTCAAGAAGGCATGCCAGGCGCACAAGAAGCGCCTGATTGCCGACGCCGCCAAGAACGAAGCAACCGATGTGGAGGTGAAAGATGCCGTGGCTGAAGCTTGAACAAGGTAGCGAGGAATGGCTTCTGGCGCGCCGTGGTGTTGTGACTGGCTCGCGCTTCAAGGACTGCCGCGACAAGCTCAAGAACGGCCAGCCGTCGAAGGCTTGCCTTGAGTACGCCCGCGACGTGGCCCGGGAGCGAATCGGCGGCAGAGCACCGGCCAAGTTCCAGAACGCAGCGATGCGCGTAGGCGTCGAGCAGGAGCCGGTCGCCCGAGCGATGTACGAGGCTCAGACCGGCTACATGGTCGATGAGGCAGGCTTCTACCTATCCGACGATGACAATTTTGGCCTCTCGCCCGATGGGCTGATCGACGAAGACGGCGTGCTTGAAATCAAGACGATGGTCAGCAGTGAAACGCTGTTCACCGCCGTGGTTGACGGCGACATCTCGGCCTACCGCGATCAGTGCCTGGGCTACCTGTGGCTGCTTGGCCGCCAATGGGTTGACCTCGTGCTGTGGGCGCCTGACCTCGAAGCCGCTGGCCGCAAGGGCCTTCACATCGTGCGCATCACGCGCAACGAGGACGACATCGAGAAGCTGGAGGCCGACCTGATGGCCTTTGCTGTTCTCGTGCAAGACAACGAAGAAAAACTGCGCCTCAAGGCTGCATAAGGACCGCCATGACCGAATACCAACTCCAAGCCATGTCCCGCACAGGGGAAACCGGCGAACTCCCCCTTCGCAATGCTGCTCCTGGTAGTAGTGGAGGGGAACGGTGGAGCGCTGTAGTTCAACTCGCACATCAACTTGATGACGCCGCCCAGCACATCACCGAGCGGCAGGCCTACGACTTTGCCACGCGGTTCCGCATCCTGGCCGGCCTGGATGGCGCGGAAGCCGTTGCAGACGAGATTGCAAAGATCGGCGGTGCGGCATGAACGCGCCCCGCCTTGATGAAGGCTCGGAGCGCGAAGCGTTTGAGGCGGAAATCCGCAAAGACGCAGGCGACCTGAGTACGTTCGGCAGTGGCGTGAATCTTCATTACCGAAACAGCGCGGTCAACAACGCATGGGGAGGGTGGAAAGCCAGAGCCGCTCTCTCCACCGGAAGGCTTGGAGGGGAGGCAGAGGGAGACGACGCCAGACGGTTGGTTTGGGCGATGGACAACATGGGCCTCAACCTCACCAGCTTTGCATTCATGGCGCATGTCCTCGCGCGCGGCGGGACTGGTGACTACAGCGACTGCGTGACGTTCATCGACGCACGCATGCCTCCCGCCCCTGCAGCCAAACCCCAAGGAGACAGCAATGCTTGACCTGCACAACGCGATCATGAACATCCAGGCCACCCCTGGCATGCTGGCCGATGAATACGTCAGCGCCTACAAGATGGGCCACAAGGACGCACGCCACGCAGCCGCCGAACTGGCCGCCACCCATGCAGGCGCAGCCGAGCGAGTGACCCCCGCCATGGTGGAGCAACTGGCCGGCGCCACCGCAGAAGCCGAGGCCATCGACGGCAACCTCAAAGCGATTCGCTCCCGTCTCGATGAACTCACGAGCGCACCGGCAGAGCCCGTGGCCCGTGACCCCGAGTGCGAATACATCGACGAACTGATATTCAAGCTGGAATGCTTTATCGACCACGCCACGGGCGGGAAGCTGTCGAAATCCTCGTGGGCGCTCGAAACACTGAAGGCCGCGCACGATGAACACGTGAAGGCCCGTGAGGATGCAGCAGTAGCCGAGTTGGCAGAGACACCGCCAGCGGCAGGCACTATCGATGCGCGGGGGCAGGAGGTGCGCACTCTGATCGGCTACACATGGACGCAGGCTAACGGAAAGCATCGCTCAATTGGAGCTGCACCGCATCCTACGAACGCTCACAACATTGAGCCGATCTACTATTCACTGACTTCAACTGCGACCGAAATGCGAGTGGCCGCAGTTGATCTGGCTACCCGCACATTGCCCAAAGCCACCCAGGCGCAGCGCAAAGCCCAAGCTGATGCCATCGCACGGGTTCGGGATGCCGCCCTTGTTGCATCAAATCCAGACTCAAGCGAATGCCGGCTCGGCTGCCCTACTGGGTCGTGCGAGCTTGAGTTACGCGGCCAAAGCTACGCTTGCCCCAACATGGCTATTGCCGCCCTCGCATCCCGCCACGAAGCGCCAGCAGCGGCAGGCGCTGCGCTGGCGGTGGCGAAGACCGATAAGCAATGGCTGGAGTTTTGCCGCCCCTACGTCTACATGAACGGCTCGCACGAGATGCCGGACTACGCGGCGATCTGCCGAGCGGTTGTTTCGCTCACGCAGGCAAAGGGCACCGATGACATGATTGCTGCATTCAACAAGGTGTCCGGTATGCAATGGCAGTCCCCGATGAACACCGAAGAGAAAATTTGGCGCAAGGCGTGGCTCGCAGCCCTCGCCGCAACCCCAGCGCCCGAGGCCGGGGAGACGATGAGACTTCTGCGCAAGACGGAATATTTCGTCAGCACTTATGCCAACCGCAACCCGAAGCATGAGTACGAAGGGCGAATGCAAGACCCGAGTGGCGTGCATGCGCTTCTCGCGGAAATCCGTGCCGCCCTCAAGGCCGCGCAGCCTGTCGAGCGGGAGGACGGGAAATGAGCGCCGAACTGAAAGTGGTGGCGTGGCTCACGTCCTGGCAGAAGGA
>Ga0065714_10064976_pt1 | contig 14575 bp, 11 predicted proteins | sample MisRhiReplicate2_FD_59101 | JGI IMG/M metagenome (GOLD analysis project Ga0065714, IMG submission 59101) | Miscanthus rhizosphere microbial communities from Kellogg Biological Station, MSU, sample Rhizosphere Soil Replicate 2: eDNA_1 v2... | ecosystem: Host-associated > Plants > Roots >...
TCTCGATTTTATTTAAACACAAACAACACTAATGAATTCACAATTTTAAACACAAATGAATTAGTGTCATTAGTGAAAAAAATTAGTGCTATTCGTGTATAGTCAACAAAAAACCTCAAATGCAGAAACACTTGAGGTCAATTTTTATAATTTAATAGAAATTATTTCTTCTCCGCAGCTTTTGCAGCACTTTCAAAAATCTTTTCTAAAATTTTCAAAGTAATCAGATAAGTCGGCTTCACTCCTGTCAATCCTAAACCGCCTGAAGAAAGTGTACTTCCCGTTTCTAAAGGATTGTCTGAAGCATAATAAGCATAACAAACAAAAAGATCCGGTGCAATATGATGCCTGATTTTTGATGCCACCTGAATTGCTTTTTGGTAATGAGCCCCTTCCATTTCAAGACCGATTGCTTTCCAAGAAGTGTTCATGAAATAAGAAAGAATATCCCTGTTTTGAAGTGAAGTTCCCAAAACGGTAATCATTGTTCCTTCAAAAGCTCGTAATTCATCATCATTAAAATCCTCCAGTTTTAAAGCATTTTCGAAAGGATAATTATCTGCAGTTCCTTCAAAAATATGAGAAGTCGGAATCATAATATCACCTTTTCCACCATTTAAAATTCCTGCTTTACCCATAATGGAAACAGATTTCACCTTCATCATATAGACTTCACCTTTTTGCTCGAATGGTCTTAATAATTCGTCCATTACTTCAAAAGCCTGTTCGCCAAATGCATAATCAAAGACTAAGACTACATCATCTCCTTTGAATTTTGCTCCGCTGAAAGGTGTATTTTTAAGATCAATTTTACTTAAATCAATGATCTGAACATCAATATTACTTCCGCTTTTATCGTCGATATAAATTAAACCTTCTTCCAAAGCATATTTTAAAACTTTATCACGAAGATCTTTTTTATTTGAAATTTCCTGGTAAAGTTTATAATCTACATCTTTCGTTTGCTTTTTCTTTAGTGCATCGTTAGCATACAACATATTTTTCACCGAATGCATATTGGCAGAAATAATGTGAAGCGGACGCATGTGAAGATCGTTTGCAAATAAAACTTCTTTCACTTTGTTGGCCCATTTTTCACCAAAATAATGATGCCCTACTCTTTCCTTTAATATAGCACTGAAATGTATTTCTCTTTCTCTGCTTTGTTTAGCATCTTCAAGACTTGCTTTTCCGAGATTATAAATGATTTTGAATAAACGATCCGGGTTATCATCGTCTCCGAAAGAATTGTAAGCATTTAAAGTTTCATCAAAAGTTCTTCCTATTAAAGAAGACAAATGAATCAATGCAACTTCTTTTTCTTTTCTGCTGAATTTCTTTTCACCTTTCACCACTTCTTCAATGATTTTGAAAGCGCGTGTCGGCTTCCAGTTTTCATCCTGGATGAAAGCCAGATTTCTGATTTTATCTGCTTCTATAAATAAGAAGGTTAAGTGGGTAAGAATATCATAGATTTCCGAACGTCCCAAAAGAACTTCAATATTCATCTGATGTTCGTCGATTCTGTAACAGTTTCTTCTTCTCTTTTTGGGAACAATAGGTTCGAAACTTCCTTTATCAAAACCCTCATCTGAAGTCAAATGAATAAAAGCACATTCCTCAATGCCTTCAGGAAGTCTGTCTAAAACATACATCAAACCATTCAATTCCAATTTGCTTGGAACATTCATGGTACCGTAAATTTCCGGATCAATGATTTTTAACAAGCTTCTGATACTCTCTCCGGAAACTCCGCCCGGCTTGAAAAATCCTCTGTAAAACAGGTGTCTCATAGAGATATAAAGTCTTTCAATTGCCTCAGTGGTTTCTCTCGCTCTAGAATAGGTCATAAAATAAATTTCACACAAATATACAAAATCTCCTTTCAACTTATTTTAAGTATCTTTTAATAAACAGTTTAACACAATGTTTTTTTGAATGCGCTTAAATTAAATTTTATTGTCGTTCCGATGAAGAAGAATCTATTATTTCACACTATTAAATAACCATAAACTTTGTCATCCCGAGGGATCTAAACCGAATCTTTCCATACTATTCTAAAAAACTTTGCCTAGATCCCTGCGGGATGACAAACTGGATGGTATAGGATATTTTTTATTTTACTCGATATGGCTTCATTCAGAATAACAGAAGAAAATAAATATAATATAGAAGTATATAGATAAATTTGTAAATTGTACATATATTTAATGACTTAATAGGTCAAAGCATTCTCAACAGCTTTAAATCTTCAATTTTAAGCATTAAACGCTTCTCACCCCCCTTTCAAAACTCAAACTATCGTCTGAAATTTATTTAAAATTAAAATTACCCCTTAAAATTTTAGGGTAAAAATATTTTCAATTCATTTTTTTTGTAAATTTGCCCCATAAAAATTCAACACTATATGTCAACTTTAAGATTTAAAGCTTTAGAAACTTTACCATTCAAGGACTTTAGAAAAGATAATTCAGTGGAAATTCCTGCTAAATTATCAGAATTATTTTGTGAAAACGTATTCTCTGAGAACACAATGAGAGAATACCTTACAAAAGAAGCATTCCAATCTATTATGGATGCTATCAAAAAAGGAAGTAAAATTCAGAGACTGATTGCAGATCAGGTAGCCGTAGCTATGAAAGATTGGGCAATGAGCAAAGGTGTTACGCACTACACGCACTGGTTTCAGCCATTAACTGGAAGTACTGCAGAAAAGCACGATTCATTCTTCACTCCAATTGAAGGTGGTAGAGCAATCGAAAGATTCAGCGGAAACTTATTGATCCAACAAGAACCGGATGCATCTTCTTTCCCGAACGGTGGAATCAGAAACACGTTTGAAGCAAGAGGTTATACAGCTTGGGATCCTACTTCTCCTGCATTCATCATGGGAACTACTTTATGTATCCCTTCAATCTTTATTTCTTACACAGGAGAAACTTTAGATTACAAAGCGCCTTTATTGAGAGCTTTGCATGCTGTTGACGAAGCTGCAACAAACGTAATGCAGTATTTCGACAAAAATGTAACGAAAGTGACTCCTACTTTAGGTTGGGAGCAAGAATATTTTTTAGTTGATTCTGCATTGTATCAATCTCGTCCAGATTTGGTTTTAACTGGTAAAACTTTATTAGGACATTCTCCTGCAAAAGGACAACAATTAGACGACCATTATTTCGGTTCAATTCCTACAAGAGTCATGAACTTCATGAAAGAATTGGAAGTTGAATGTATGAGATTGGGAATTCCTGTAACAACAAGACACAACGAGGTAGCTCCAAACCAGTTTGAGCTTGCGCCGATGTTTGAAGAAGTAAACGTTGCGGTAGACCACAACTCTTTGTTGATGGATGTTATGGCAAGAATTGCTCACAGACACCATTTCCATATTTTATTTCACGAAAAACCATTCGCAGGAGTAAACGGAAGCGGAAAGCACAACAACTGGTCTTTAGCGACTGACACTGGTGAAAATCTTTTAAGCCCAGGAAAAAACCCTAAGAAAAACTTACAGTTCTTAACTTTCTTTGTTAATACAATCAAAGCGGTTCATGAATATGCTGACCTTTTAAGAGCAAGTATCGCATCTGCAAGCAACGACCACAGATTGGGCGCCAACGAAGCTCCACCTGCAATTATTTCTGTATTTATCGGAAGCCAATTGTTCAGAGTTTTGGAAGAGCTTGAAAAAGTAACGGAAGGAAAACTTTCACCGGACGAAAAGACAGATCTAAAACTAAATGTTGTTGGAAAAATTCCTGAAATTTTGTTGGATAACACTGACAGAAACAGAACTTCTCCGTTTGCATTTACAGGAAATAAATTTGAGATCAGAGCGGTTGGATCTTCTGCAAACTGTGCAGAATCTATGACTGTAATGAACACAATTGCTGCAAAACAATTAGGCGATTTCAAAAAAGAAGTTGATGCTTTAATTGAAACAGGTCTTAAGAAAGACGAAGCAATCTTTAACGTATTGAGAGAATACATCAAGCAGTGTAAAAACATCATGTTTGAAGGTGACGGATATTCTGATGACTGGGCTGTAGAAGCTGAAAAAAGAGGTTTAAATAACCTGAAAACAACTCCTGAAGCTCTTAAGCAGGAAATGGATGAGAAATTTGTCAATCTTTACGAAGAGATGGGAATTTTCACTCACAGAGAAGTTGAAGCAAGAAACGAAATCAAATTAGAGAAATATTCAACAGTAATTGATATTGAAGCAAGAGTATTGAGTGATATTGCAAGAAACCACATTATTCCTTCTGCTCTAAACTACCAAAACAGACTGATTGAAAACGTAAGAGGTCTTAAAGAAATTTTTGATGATAAAGAATTCAAAACTCTTGCAAAAGAGCAGATGAGTTTAATTACTCAGATTTCCGGAAACATTTCTAAAATTAAATTGGGTGTTGAAGATCTTATGAAAGCGAGAGAAGCTGCAAAAGCAACGTCTGACAGCCAAAAGCAGGCAGAAGTATACTGCACAAGCGTAATTCCATTATTTGATCCAATCAGAGAGGCATCTGATGATCTTGAAATGATGGTTGATGATGAGCTTTGGCCAATGACGAAATATAGAGAAATGTTATTTACAAGATAACATCTGTAAAGTTCCATATTAGTGAATGGTTCCCTGTTTTTCAGGGAACTTTTTTTATGCATTTTTAACAGCTAATTTTTACAAGCTCAATTTTTAACAGCTTCGATTAATAAAGGAATGAGAATATATTATGTTAAAAAATCTTAATAAAAAAAACCGCACACTCACCAAAACAGGCGCATAGCAGCAGGTTTTTCTTTAACATACTTAAGCAAGATGTTAAAATCTGTTAAAACAAGAACATGACAATAATCATATCGAGGCTGTCTTGGTTGGAATATCTACTTTTGTAAGGCTTTAGAGAAATAAATATTTCTTTTTTAACCGGAAATTAAAAAATATGAAGAAAAGAGTTTTGTTTTATTTAGTTGCTTTTGTTTCAACAATATCACTACAATCATGCGTTACTAATTACGTAGTTTCAAAACCGGCAACTTACACTAAAGAATACAAAACAGATGCCAAACTAGCTGCAATAGATACTAAGATGGAGAATGATAAAAAGTTGCTAATCAACTCTTTTATCTCTGAAAAAGCAGTGGCCATCGCAAACGCAAAAAATTCTTTAAAAAATTCTGAAATCGCAAAAGCGATCAAACACAATAAGACCATTGATAATATCTTAACAGAAGCTCAGACTTACTTAGGAACTCCTTACAGATACGGAGGAACAACAAGAAACGGAATCGACTGTTCAGCATTTGTATTATCAGTTTTCGGAGCCGCAGCAGGACTTACTTTGCCAAGAGTTGCAGCATCTCAGTCTCAGGAAGGAGAAACTATTGAAAAAGAAAATCTTCAGAAAGGTGACTTGATTTTCTTTTCGCACGGCAGAAGAATTTCCCACGTAGGAATTGTAGAAGATGTAACTGAGGAAGGAGAAGTAAAATTCATTCACGCAGCCACTTCAAAAGGAGTAATGATCTCGTCTCTGAATGATTCTTATTGGGGACCAAAGTACAGGTTTGCAAAAAGAGTGATCAATGAGAACGGAGAAAGCTACAACAACTTAGCCTCTACTAATTTTTAGTTTAAATAATTGATTTATATAAATGAAGCCATCAAAATTTGATGGCTTTTATTTTTGGTTTAATTCAAATTCAATTATAAAAATTACACATCGCCTTTGTCATTCAACAAATATTATAAAAAGTAAGTTCCTGCGGAATAATAAACTTTACATTTAAACTTTTAAAAAATAATTTTCCAAAACTTTATTAAAATCAGCTATTCTTATCAATTTCTATATCAAAGCGACGTAAGAGCCCATGAATTTCTGAAAGTGAAAATTTGGTCTTCTTTAGCCTGTTAGATTCAGGATTGATAATATAATTGAATGATGTTCTTAGATCTGCCTTTTCTAGGTTTGTTCTTTCAAATATAGCTCCGCTGAAATCGCAGTGTGAAAATACAGAATTGGTCAAATCACATTCAGCAAAATCGACTTCAATCAGTTTACAGTTTTTAAATAATGTTCTTTTGATGGTCGTTTTATAAAAAACAGAATTATTCAAAGCGCATCCTTCAAATCTGAAAGACATTCCAAACTCGTTGCAATCGTCGAAATGCATCCCGAACATTTTGCAGTCTTTAAAAATAACATCGCGAAAAGCAGTTCCTATTAGTTTGGTCATACTTAAATTACAGTCGCTGAATTCGCAATCGGTAAATTTAAACTGAGAAAGATCAGTATATTCAAAATTACAGTTTTGAAATGTGCAGTTTTCGTATTCGCCCATTTCTAAAGGTGATTCAGCAAAATTTAATTGATTGTAATTTTGATCTAAGACGTAAGCTTCATTCATCAACTTTTACGATTTTATTTAAGGAAAGATATTAGAAATTTTATCTCGCTGATTTAGCAGATTGCTCAGACTCATTTTTGGGAAATTTGAAGCATGATTATAAACTTCCTCTACACTAAACTGTTTTTGTCTGCGTAATTGAGTTTAAAGAAAATAAAAGTCATCATAGAAAAGGCAAGCAATGAGCTTCCTCCGTAACTGAAGTATGGCAAAGGAATTCCAACCGTGGGAAATAAGCCCATAACCATTCCTAAATTGATGGAAAAGTGCATCAACAAGATCGAAGCAAAAGAATATCCGAAAACCCTGTTAAACGTTGATTTCTGCTGTTCGGCAAGATAATAGATTCTTCCAATGAAAATCATGTAACACAATACCAAAACAGCACTTCCCACGAAGCCCCATTCTTCACCTACTGTACAAAAAATATAATCAGTTTCCTGTTCAGGTACAAATTTTCCTTGAGTAACAGAACCTTGACGATAACCTTTCCCCCACATTCCACCGGAACCGATGGCTGTTTTTGAATATAATAAATTATAACCCGAAGTATCCCTGAAAGCTTTCTCGCCTTTGTATAAAACCTCAATTCTTTCTCTCTGGTGTTTTGGCATTTTTTCTAAAACGTAAGGAGTTGCAAATGCCAATCCGCACAAAAGTATAATAGAGCCCGCAATACTGGAAATCGTGATAATATCCCAGCTCATTTTATAGTAATTCAAAAATATAAGAACTCCAGCGATCAAAACGATTGCAATGACTACATAAATAGGATTAACAGCCAACGAAACTAAAAATACAGAAGCAAATAGAAATCCAATACCAAATAGCCATCCGCTTAAACCTTCACGATATAGCGCAATAAAAAACGCAGTAAAAACCAATAAAGACCCAACATCAGGAATTGCCAAAACTACCACAGCAGGAATTCCTACAATCGCAAGAGTTGTTAAAAGTGATTTTCTGTTTTTTAAATTATATTCCGGACCGGAAACGTAATTGGCAAGCATTAATGCCACACCAATTTTTGCAAATTCTACAGGCTGCATGGTAAAACTCCCGAATTTGTACCAGTTTTTTTGACCTAGAATTTCTTTTCCAAAAGGAAAAAGTCCGATTAATAAAAGAACGCCACCAATATAAATGATAGCAGACATATTTTCGAAAAACTTACTTCGGCTGAAAAATATAATCAATCCAACAAATAAAGAAATACCGAAAAATATCAATTGTTTCTTACCTAATCCTTCATCAACACTGTAAATGTTGGCAATCGCAAAAATGCAGAGCAAAAAATACAGTCCAAGACCCAATTTGTCTATTCCTTCTGTCCACTTCATTGTTTCACAGGTTTTTTAGGTTCAACTTTCTTCTTAGCTTCTAATTTTTCTTTTGCCTTTTTAATAAGATTTAAGCTGTCTTGTATTCTTTTAAGTTTGATAGAATCTGGTTTTGGCTCTTTATAAAGTCCTTTTCTTTTGAGATCGGCAATCCATTGTCTCTTATATTCGGGCATAAAGCTCGAGGTGATCATCTTTTTGTAAAGATGTTCTCTTTTAAGGTCTCCGGTAATATATTTCTCAGCAATCACCGTACAAGCCGGACCTGCCCAAGTCGCACCAAATCCTGCATGTTCCATTACAGCAACGACAACGATTTTGGGTTTATCGGCAGGAGCAATTAAAACAAAAATAGAGTTATCTTTTCCCTGGGGAACCTGTGCTGTTCCTGTCTTTGCCAATTGAGTGAAATCTTTAGACATCAGACCTCTTGCTGTTCCTCTCAAAACTACAGCTTCCATTCCTTTTAGAACTGGTCCAAAATGTTTTGCATCAACCAAAGTTTGATGTTTAACCTTAAATCTCGGATCAGAATTTGGTCTTCCGTCAATTGACTTTACGATATGAGGAGTATAATACCATCCTCTATTGGCAATTGCGCTTACATAATTTGCCAACTGTATCGGCGTTACTAAAACGTCACCCTGTCCCATTCCGTTATAGATGGCCCCGGTTGACATTTCGTCCCAGTTTTTATAATTGTCTTTCTTAGAACCGTTTGCTTTAATGATTGCTTTAAATCTTTTTTCGTAAAAATCACCGGAAGGAATTCTCCCTTTTGCACCAACAGCAAAATCATTATTTAAGAATTCTCCAACTCCAAAACTGCTCATGATCTTTTTCCATTCATCAACGCCTTTTGATGGATTTCCGGGATATTTTTTAATGATCGCAATAAATGCATAAGTGAAAAAACAGTTACTTGAAACCTGAATAGACGGAATCAATGGATCTGCTCCACCATGACCCTTAATTCTTTTTCCTTTGTAATAAAAACCACCACCGCATGGGAAAATTGTATTTTCATCCATCACACCCATTTGCATTGCCGCCAAAGCTGTTAACAACTTGAATGTAGAACCCGGTGGATAACCCGCCTGTAAAGATCGGTCAAACGTAGGTTTGTTTTCGTAAATCGTATCTTTTGAAAGTGCGTATAAATTTTTAGATTTATTGGGTCCTGTGAAAAGATTGGGATCAATATCCGGTCCGGTAGCTGCTACCAAAACCTCCCCGTTATTAGGATCGATGGCAACAATAGCTCCATGTTTGTTGACAAGCATTTCCTCAGCAATTCGTTGAAGGTCGTAATCAATGGTTAAAGTAATATCTTTTCCTGTGATAACATCACGGTCTAATGTTCCATTTTTGTATGGGCCAACATTCCGAAGCTTAATATCTTTCTGAATATATTTAATTCCTTTAACACCACGAAGCTCTTTTTCGTACGATTTTTCAATTCCCGCTTTTCCGATGAGGTCACCCGGAAGATAATAGGTAGAATCTTTTTTAATTTCCCTGTCGTTGACTTCACTTGTGTAACCCAAAAGATTTCCGGAAGTGGAAACTTCGTACTGTCTTTGAGGACGCTGAACAATACTGAATGCAGGATATTTAAATATAATTTCCTGAACTCTTGCAATTTCTTCCCTGCTCAGATCCTTGATGAAAGTCATCGGAGTCAGCTTAGAATAATATTTTTCTTTTTTTATAAGATTGATTCTTTTGATAAAATCTTTCTTTTCGATTTTCATTAAATTACAGAAACCCAACGTATCAAAATCAGGTTTCATCAATGCCTGTGTGAAAGAAATTTCATAAGCAGGCTGGTTTCCTACCATGATTTTGCCATTACGGTCAAAAATAACTCCACGTTGAGGAATTACATATTCCGTTTTAATAGAAGTATTGGCTGCATTTAATGCATATCGGTCTGTAAACAACTGTAAATAAGAAAGTCTTGCCACGAAAATGATAGCAAGAATAATAAGTACAGATAAAATTTTTATATGGCGTGTGTTCAAACTTTCTGTTTGATTTTAAATATTAATGCGTAAATAATGATAAATATAAAAGAAATTACACTAGTTACCAACACATTAAGCAAGATTTCAAAGATTCTGCTGAATTTGAAAAACTCGATATACTGTACCAAAAGCTGATGTAAAAATATGCTTGAGAATAGGAACAGCAAAAACTGAGTCCACTGCAGTGACTGAAATGAAAAGAAATCTGTAGAAGTATCTGTAGAAGTTCTGAATATTAAAGTTCTAAAATAGGCAATTACAGTTGTTGCCAAAGCATTGATTCCCCACGAATAAAGGAAAGCATCGATAGACAAACCTATTAAAAAACTTAAAGCCAGAAATTGAAATTTATTTCTAAAAAAAGGATAGAACATCACAAAAACCGGGTACAAGACTGGGGTATATTTTCCGAACAGTGTAATTCTGTTCAAAACAAAAATCTGTAATGCAACAAGAAAAATCATGATCAAAAGATCTGTAAATAACGTCCTGCTAATCATTTTCTTTTTTTATTACAGCTTGCATCGTATCGCTTATTTTCTGAACCTCAGCTTTCTTCAGGTTTTTAACAACAAAAACTTTATTTAAAGCACCCATTTTTTCACTTAGTTCTACAGAAATATCCCAGAAACCCGTTTGACTATCAACCGAATATCCTGCAACCGTTCCAATCATAACACCTTTTGGGAAAATAGCTGATTTTCCGTCGGTTATGATGGTATCGCCAATTTTCAAAGAAACATATTTAGGAACATCTGCCAAGTGCATCACCCGTGAATTGTCGCCTCTCCAGGTTAAAGTCCCAAAATAGCCTGATTTTTTCAGAGCAGCATTGATTCTGATTTTATTGACACTCAGAACAGATTGCACCAATGCATAACTGTCTGTAGAATTGATCACGATTCCGGCAATTCCTTTCGGAGCCATAACGCCCATTTGAGGAAAAACCCCATCTCGTTTTCCGCGGTTGATCGTGAAGTAATTATTTCTTCGGTTGATGCTGTTGAAAACAATTTCACCGTCTACGAAAGTATAGATTTGCCCACCTCCCAAAGTATCGTGTACTTTTCTGAATATAGGGTTTTTAGCTCCTTGCTTACCGTATAGCTCGAGCATTAAAGCTTTGTTTTGGGCAACAAGGTCTTCATTAACTTGTTTAAGTTTAAAATAAGTAACCCCTTCATCAATATGTCCGGAAACCCACGAATTAAATGCAGCAGTTTGCCCCGCAAGCCAAGATTGTTGCATTGCGTTTTTAGAGAATATCAGAACAAGAGCAATAATTTGCAGGAAAATAAAGAATACAAAAAGCGCATTCTTAGAAAATAATCTCAGCAAAAATCCCATTCAGATAAAGTCGTAAAAAGTTAAAAATTATTTAATTAAGAAATTGAATTTATCCATATTCTTAAGTGCGATACCCGTTCCTCTTACAACAGCTCTCAAAGGATCTTCTGCCACAAATACAGGAAGACCTGTTTTCTTATGCAGTCTGTCTGCAAGACCTCTTAACAAAGCACCACCACCGGCAAGATAAATCCCGGTTTTGTAAATATCGGCAGCCAATTCCGGAGGTGTAAGAGAAAGAGTTTCCATTACAGAATCTTCAATTCTGATGATCGATTTATCAAGAGCACGAGCAATTTCTTTGTAGCCAACCATAATTTCTTTTGGCTTACCCGTAATAAGATCTCTACCTTGTACCGGAATATCATCAATATCAACATCAAGATCTTCAACTGCAGAACCAACTTCAATTTTCACTCTTTCAGCAGTTCTTTCACCAATGTAAAGATTATGGTGTGTTCTTAAGAAATATGCGATATCGTTTGTAAATACATCACCTGCAATTTTCACAGACTTGTCACAAACAATACCCCCTAAAGCAACAACAGCAATTTCCGTAGTACCACCACCTATGTCGATGATCATGTTACCTTCAGGTTTTTGCACATCAATACCTACTCCTATTGCAGCAGCCATTGGCTCATAAATCAACCGTACTTCTTTTGCATTTACTTTCTGAGCAGAATCTCTCACCGCTCTTTTTTCAACTTCGGTAATCCCGGAAGGAATACAAATCACGATTCTTAAAGCAGGCTGAATAAATCTGCCTTTAATCCCGGGAATTTTTTTGATAAATTCTTTGATCATGTGCTCTGAAGCATGAAAGTCTGCGATAACTCCGTCTTTCAGCGGGCGGATGGTTTTTATGTCTTCATGGGTTTTACCCTGCATATGTTTTGCCTGTTCTCCCACAGCAATCGGCCTACCCGTAGAACGCTCAATTGCAACAATTGAAGGCTGGTCTATAACAATTTTATTATTATGGATAATAAGCGTGTTGGCGGTTCCAAGGTCTATCGCAATCTCTTGCGTAAACATATCGAATAAACTCATAATTTCTCCTTGATTTAAGTTTACAAAGATATAAATTTAAGACTACTAATGAATACCATAGTAAATATAATTTGGTTAAAATTTTATTAAATTTTAAAAATACGTTTAACTTTTTGATTGTGAAATATTCACAATTTCCAGGCATTAATTCATAGCTTTTTACGATAATTATCATATACATTATCTGAGGATGCTTAATTAAAAATATCGTATTTTTGCGATTGCTTATGATACAGTATTCCAACATACATCAGACGTCAAATTTCGCTGTACTTTCTGTAAGCTTTGAGAAGGCTGATGTAGAAACGAGGGGGAAATTTGCATTCTTTGATGAAAATATCAAAAATTTTGTCACCCGAATTCACAATGAAGATTTGGGAGATGCTTTTGTAGTTTCTACCTGTAACAGAACTGAAATTTATACTACTTCCAGCAATTACCTTCTGGTGGCAGAAGAGTACTGCAAAACAATCGGTGTAAACCTGTCAGATTTTTTGCCATTTGCCAATATTCTAACAAAAGAAGAAGCGCTTCAACATTTATTCCGGGTAGCTGCAGGTCTGGAAAGTCAGATCATCGGTGATTTTGAAATTATCGGGCAGATTAAAAAAGCATACGCAAGATTCAAAAAAGAGAGACAAAACTCCAATCCTTATCTGGAACGCTCTATAAATTCTGCAATTCAGATTTCGAAAAGAATAAAAAACGAAACCGGAATTTCCAACGGAGCGGCTTCAGTTTCTTATGCGGCAGTTCATTATATTCTCAACAATCAGAAAAGACTTACCGAGAAAAATATTTTACTTTTGGGAGTCGGGGAAATCGGACAGAACACTGTTGAAAATTTAGTAAAACACATTTATCAGCCTCAAATAAAAATTGCCAACCGAACTCAGGAAACCGCAGAGAAAATTTCTGAGAAATATAAAATTCCACACATCGAGTATTCCGATTTTGAAAAAGAACTGGAAAAAACTGACATTCTTATTGTAGCGACCGGAGCAAAAAAACCGATTGTAGACCAATCACATTTTCAGAACGGACGAGAAACTCTGGTGATTGATCTTTCGATTCCGCATAATGTTGACAAAAATGTTTCTGAACTCGGTCACGTAAATCTGATCGATGTTGATGAACTTTCTAAACAAATCCAGGAAACCATTCAGCAGAGAGAAAAAGAAATCCCGAAAGCTGAAAAAATCATCAAGGAAATGACCAAAGACTTCCTTGAGTGGGAAAAAAAGAGAAAACTGGCACCGAATATTCATCACTTCAAAGCAGTTCTAAAGAATATGGAACGCAATGAAATGCACAATTTTTATAGAAAAAATAAATACATAAACATCACAGACATGGAGCTTTCTGAGAAAATGATTCAGAAAATCACCAACCGTTTTGCAAAATATATCATCGATAATCCTCTAAAAGCCGAAGAAATTAGTAAATTAATGCACGAAATATTAGTTGAACAACCCAATAACGAATTCAATGAAAAGCATTAGAATAGGAACAAGAAACTCGGCACTCGCACTTTGGCAAGCCAGAGAAGTAGCAAGGCATTTACAAAACAATAATTATCTCACAGAGATCACCCCAATCGTTTCTTCCGGAGACAAAAACCTCAATCAACCACTTTATTCTTTAGGAATTACGGGTGTTTTTACACGAGACCTGGATATCGCTTTATTAAATGACGAAATTGATATTGCTGTACACTCTTTGAAAGACGTACCAACTCAACTTCCTCACAACATCGAACTGATCGCTCATCTTGAAAGAGATTTTCCGCAAGACGTTCTGATCAGAAGAGAATCTGCGAAGGATAAAGAATTTCATGAACTAAAATTGGCAACAAGCAGTTTAAGAAGACGAGCTTTTTGGTTAAAACATTATCCGAACACAGAATTTTTTGACATCCGTGGAAATATTCAGACGAGATTAAAAAAGCTGGAAGAACAGGACTTCGATGCAACCATTTTATCTTTAGCCGGAATTAAAAGGATGAATATGGACATCAATTACGAGATGCTTCCCGTCATGATTCCTGCTGCTTCGCAAGGTGTAATCGCCATTGCCGGACATTCTGAAAAACCGGAAATCAACGAAATTTTAAAATCAATCAACCATAAGCAAACCCAAATCTGCGTAGAAATGGAAAGAAATTTCCTGAGCACATTGGAAGGAGGTTGTACGGCTCCGATTGGCGCATTTGCAGAGAAAATTGAAAACCAGATCCGTTTCAAAGGGGCTCTTTGTTCGCTTGACGGGAAAAACTATATCGGTATCGACGAAAGTTTTGAATATAATGAAGAAGAAAATTTCGGAGAGAAATTTGCAAACATTGTATTAGAAAATGGTGGAAGAGAATTGATGGCTGAAATTAAAAGTCAGCTGTAAATT
>Ga0065714_10004377_pt1 | contig 14563 bp, 12 predicted proteins | sample MisRhiReplicate2_FD_59101 | JGI IMG/M metagenome (GOLD analysis project Ga0065714, IMG submission 59101) | Miscanthus rhizosphere microbial communities from Kellogg Biological Station, MSU, sample Rhizosphere Soil Replicate 2: eDNA_1 v2... | ecosystem: Host-associated > Plants > Roots >...
GCTGGTTTTGGCGGGTATGGAACAATTATCGATTTAACCACTTCATACCAAATTACAGAGAAATTTAAATTGGGTTTAAATGCAGCCAATTATGATATCAAAGATAGTTCGGTACCGGGAAGTTACGCAGGTGCAGCGTTATACCCTCAATTTGCTGTATTGGATGCAGTAACTTTAGGTTTAAGAGGTGAGTACTTTAAATTTAAAGCCGCAGGTGCAGTTCCGGCTACTGCTTTTACTGCAGTAACCCTTACGGCCAACATTAAATCTGGTGGTTTAACATTTATACCAGAAGTAAGATTAGACCACAACAGTGATAAACCGTTCTTTAAAGAAGGTGGCGCTGCGGCACCAAATGGTGGCCAGTTCTCTTTAGCTGCCGTTTACGCTTTTTAAGGAAATAAATAGTAATATTAAGCCGTCCCGATGTAAATAGGGACGGCTTTTTCGTACCTTTAAATAATTAGATTTGCCTGTTAACCGATTTCAAATGAAACATCTTCTTTTTATTATTCTTGCTCTTTCTTCGATTCAATTATCTGCGCAACAAAAACAGTTTTCTAAGGATGATAACGGTAAATTTATCTATTATCAGGTGGTAGATTCGCAATTGGTAAGCAAAGATACTTTACTGCAAAGGGCTAAATCTTTCGTTAATGCAGCGTATAAAAAATCGATGACACAAGAAACTGTTACCGATTCTTCTGTTCTGGCTAAAGGAACGATGGTAATCGATAAAACAATTTTAGTTGCCGGCCATCCAAGTGGAGAAGTAAGTTACAATTTTGTTTTTGAGGTACGTAATGGCAAATATAGGTTTTGGTTAACCGATCTGCTGTTTATCCCATACCAAAGAGACCGTTACGGAAACTTTGTAGCCACTACCAAAATTGGAGTGCCTTTAGAGCGTACGCCAGGTAAACTTAGCGCAGGTGCATGGAAAGATATTTTAAATAGCGCCTATAACAAAATAGAAAAATTTGGCGATGATTTTAAGAAGTATTTGGCTACCAATAGGGTTGAAAAAGCCAAAAAGAAAGCAGAAACCATTTCTACTAAAAAGTGGTAACTAAAGCTTGCCAAATAATTCCTCAACCTTTTGGTAACGGAACTTAAAAATTTCGTTGATTTTATTGTTCACCACCATGGCATTTACAATAGCGCCGATTGCTCCCCATCCAATGCTATAGTGTAAGGTATCGTGCATTAATACACCGCCATCTATTTTTTCGAAATGGTGCTGGTGGTGCCAGAAAGCAAATGGACCAAACCGTTGTTCGTCGATAAAATACTCCTTATCCTTAACGTGTGTTATTTCCGTTACCCAGTTTAACTTAATGCCAAACAAAGGGGCAACCTTATAGGTGATAATCAGGCCGGGGTACATTTTAGTATTGACGATGTTTGGTGAGGTTACATCAAAGGTCATATTCTTTGGGGTGATTTCGGCCAGGTTCATCGGCGAAGAAAAAAAGTCCCAGGCGATATCCAGATGAACAGGGAGTTTTTGGGTAAATTCTAATCTATAAGTTTTCAAGTTTTTGTTTTAAAGCACAACAACAAAGATGGGGTTTTGTTGAGGATAGTTTAGGTTTAACCACAAAGTTCGCAGAATGAAGGCACAGCGATCGCAAAAAAGATCTACATTTTTGATCCGATAAATTTCTCCATTCCGCTATTATTAACGGATTCCAAAAAAATGGGTCGTCATCTCGACTGGAACGTAGTGGAATGGAGAGATCTATCTGGACAGGTTTATCGGCTGCGCTCGAAATGACGGTACCCGACTTCGGACCTCTGACCCCAAGCTTTCCGACTTACTTAATGCACCATTTTATCTGCACAGGTAGAACTGGCAAATGCCTCCGGTTTAGCCTTGAAAATAAAGCCCATGCTTAAAATATATCCCATGGCATCGTTAAGTGCTTTGTTCGATTTAAACGATGGACTGGTGTTGATATCGGCATGTACTTCTAAAGCCACGTCATAAATATCAAGTAAATCACAAATAGAATAAGCAGTTTCGATTGATTTTTGTACTTCCATTAACATCCTTTCTTTAATGCTTACCTGTTGTGTGCTCTTTTCCTGATGGATGTACATAAAACCGCCATGATGTTCTCTTAACAGCACAATTACGGTTGCAAAATCGGTTACTGCACCTTTTACCTGTGAATCGGTACCAATGCAAACTTTAAGCTTAAAACCGTTTTGGCTTTCTCTGATAATCGCGTTTTCTACTTCTTCGAGGATTGAAGATTGAATAATTTCACCACTAAATTTTTTCCACGTCATACATTTGTGTTTTTTGAGGTTAATTCCAAAGGAATCCCTTTGGGACGAATGGTAATCAGGTTTTTATAAAAATAAGTGCTAAAAATTAAATATGTGTTAAGGTTAGATTGTTTATTTGCTAACAAAAAGTTAGTTATCAACAAGTTAGTGATAATAGTTTAGATGAACTTATTATTTGTTGAAACAAATTATTATTCGGTCCGTTAATATTTGTACATTCATTAAAAATTCTTAATTATGAGAGCAGAATTAATTCAAGAGCTCCAGTTATTACAAAATAGCAGAGCGAATAAATTTGCAGATGAACTGGCAGACAAGATCTTATCTTCGGTTGATGCAGTTAACGAAAAAGTGCTATCATCAATGTCTAAACGTGGTAACATGTTAATGTTGCTCGAGAAAAGATTAAACTTTTCTACGCTACGGAAACTTAGGGAAAGATTTTTCAAACCGTAACTAAGGGGATAGTTCGGGTCGTAAAGAGAAATGATTACCTTTATGGCGGAATGATAGAAAATGCCTTAAAAAAATTAAACATTGCTGCACTTAATGAGATGCAGGAGTCTTCAGTAAAAGCAGCTAAGACTGGCAAAGATGTTATATTAATTGCGCCAACGGGTTCAGGGAAAACGTTGGCCTTTTTATTGCCATTACTTTCCAACCTAAAAACCGGAGTAAAAGGAGTGCAGGCCTTGGTTTTGGTTCCGTCGAGAGAGCTTGCCCTACAGATAGAGCAGGTTTTTAAACAAATGGGTACTTCATTTAAAGTAAACTGCTGTTACGGTGGCCATGCTGTACGGATAGAAAAAAATAATCTTGCACATCCACCTGCCGTCCTGATCGGAACGCCTGGTAGGATAGCTTACCATTTAGAGCATCAAAACTTTGACGAATCTTTTATCGAAACCTTAGTTTTAGATGAATTTGATAAAGCACTGGAGTTTGGCTTTGAGCAAGACATGTCTTACATCATTGGTTCGCTGCTTTCGTTAAAACAGCGTATACTTACTTCTGCTACCAAAATGGAAGAAATTCCGGTTTTTGTAAAGTTAAATGTGCCTGTTGAAGTCGATTTTTCAAAAAATATTGAAGCAAAACCAGATCTAAAGCTCAAAAAAATAACTGCACCTGCAGCCGATAAGCTAGATTACCTTTTCAGATTACTGAGTAAAATAGGTAGTAAAAATACATTGGTTTTCTGTAACCACAGGGAAACGGTAGATCGGATAAGTGATTTACTTTTCGAAAACGGTTTAGGACACGATGTTTTTCACGGTGGGATGGAGCAGTTTGATCGCGAAAAGGCATTGCTTAAATTTAGAAATGGTAGCCATCGGATTTTGATTACAACAGATCTGGCTGCCCGTGGTCTGGATATTCCTGAGGTGGAACATATTGTACATTATCAATTGCCCTACACCGAAGATGCATATATCCATCGAAATGGTAGAACGGCAAGGATGCACGCAAAAGGAACAGCCTATGCCATTTTAACTACAGAAGAGCACTATAAATATTTACCGGAAGATATTGAGGAGGAAGTTTTATCAGCGCAATATAAATTACCAGAAGCCAGCGATTGGGTAACTTTATATATTGCACATGGGAAGAAGGATAAAATTAACAAAATTGATATTGTAGGTTTATTTTTGCAGAAAGGTAATTTAACAAAAGAAGACCTTGGCCTGATCGAAGTTAAAGATACTACCAGTTATGTGGCGGTTAAAAGAAGCAAAGTAGAGAAACTATTGAAAGCATTAAGCGGCGAAAAAATTAAAGGAAAAAAACTTAAATTAGAAGTAGCCAGTTAGTTCATTGGTTCATTGGTTCATTGGTTCATTGGTTCATTGGTTCATTGGTTCATTGGTTCATTGGTTCATTGGTAAAATGGGGATTAAAGTTCCAGATTTATTTTTGTANTCATTCAATAATTTATTTATTCAACCGTTTATTCAATAGCTCAATATACTCATTCATTAATTCTCTAATCTAATCACGCTATAATCCGTTAACTCAATCACTCACTAATTCAGACATTCTCTAATTCAATCATTCAAACATTAAAAATGAGCAACAACGATATATTAAAAAAACTAAGAGTAGCTTTATCATTAAAAACAGAAGATATTATAACCATTTGCGACCTCGTTGGATTTAAGGTAACGAAGGCAGAGCTGGGCGATATTTTCAGAAATGAAGACCATGAGAATTTTAAACCTTGTGGCGATCAGATTCTGCGTAATTTTTTAAATGGTCTTGTGATTTACAAAAGAGGTCCGAGGGATGAGAAAAAGCAATAATTTATGCTTTTTAATATTTTTTATACTGATCACACTTTCCTTTAACGCTCTCGCTCAGTCTCAGTTTAAAATAAGTGGTAGTGTAATCGATTCTTTGAAAAAGCCTATTGAGGGTGTAAACATCCGATTGATTACCGATAAAGATACGCTCCGCTCAAATTCTGACGCGAAGGGAAACTTTGCATTCGCAAAAGTAGCCCGAAATAAATTCTACCTTACCATTACTGCATTGGGCTATAAGCCGTTTGCTTCTATTTACGAAATCGAATCTTCGAAAAAAAGCTCCGTTTTAGAACCCATTACGCTCAAGATGGAAACGATCCGTCTCGAAGATGTAGAGGTTAAAGTAAAGGTAGACCCCATTAAGATCAAGAAAGATACGATTGAGTATAATGCTGCGGCCTATACCATAAGAGAAAATGATAAAGTGGAAGATCTGTTAAAACAACTGCAAGGCATTGAGGTTGACGAAAAAGGTGCTGTTACAGCAATGGGCAAAAAAATGACCAAACTGCGTGTAAATGGAGAAGATTTTTTTACCAGTAATGTAGAAGATTACATCAGGCAGTTGCCCGCCGATATTATTGCTAAACTACAGGTAATTGAGGATTATGGTGATGAAGCCAATTTTACAGGCATAAAAGTGGGTACACCACAAAAAATGTTGAACCTGGTTACTAAGCCTGGCATGGACAAAGGTGTTTTTGGCGGAGTGAATATGAGTTCTGCCACCAATAATGCACATAATTTAGGCGGTAACGGTAGTATATGGAAAAAAACGAAGCAAATTGGTTTTGGAGGCCGTTATGGTATTACGAATAATGAGTTTACCAAAATGAACAATGGGGGTTTAAATGGTAATATCAGAGATAAAATTTCGAAAGAATTTAGCTTTAATGGCGGCTATCATTTTAGTAATGGAATTAATAAATCTATTCAGAGTAATTACCTCGAAACCTTTAACCCGCAGGGAACAATATTTGATTTAAGAGAAAGTGCCAATAATTCCAGATCGCTAAACAATAACATCAATCTTGGCTTAAATGGAGCCACAAAGAAAAACTATTTTAATATTTCGCTTAGTGGGGCTTTGGCCAATACCCGTAACGATGCGGTTTCTACTTCCAATAAAACAGGTTTTATCAAACAGGATCTGATGTCTAATTCAGGTTCGCGGAACAGTAATCCTAATGTTAACGGAAGTATCAATTGGTCTAGGCGGTTGGCTAATAATAAGCGGTCGTTATCTATGGGATTTAATTTCGGCACAAGCGAAGGAAATTCAAACAGTGCGATTAATGATATGATCAGGTATTACAACGAAACCACCAACGTACTGGTTAAAGATTCATTACTGAACAGATTGGTTGATAATAATACCTCGAACTCCAATTTTGGGGGTAATTTCCAATTTTCCAATTCATTAAAAAGGCCAAACGACAGTACAGGATACAGTTTTATTAACCTGTCTTACCGTTTTTCAGTTAGCAGGAGCCGGAATTTGCAAACTACAACGGTTACCAATCCGTTGGGGAACAGTTTTGTTGTCGATTCGCTGGGGCAGGATTATGTATCTAATTTTATCAATCAGAATTTCGGTATCGGTTTTAATACCAACGCAAAGCGGATCAGTTATAATTTAGGACTCAATTTTTCGCCCAGCATCATTATTGGTAAATACCAGAATACAGGGCAAGAGCTAAAAAACTATCAGTTAAACTTTTCGCCATCTGCCAATTTAAGTTATCAGATTAAAGATAATGGGAATTTGAGTTTTGGTTATAATGGTTACACCAGTTCGCCCGATTTTAATAAACTACAACCCGTTAGAAACAATAACGATGTACAGAATCTGATTATCGGTAATCCAGATCTGAAAGCAACTTCGAGCCATACTGCCGATTTTAGCTATAATCAATTTGACCTCAAATCGGGATTGAGTATTATGGCAGGTTTATCGGGAACTTTTGCTTTTAATAGTGTTGTAAGCAATACTGTTTTTCTTCGGGATACACTGAATAGCCTGAAGCAGCAAACTACCTATGAGAATGTTAATGGTGTTTATAATGTTGGGGGGAATTACTCGCTCAATAAACGGTTAATGACCAATAAACTGTCGCTCTCCATTAATGGGAATGTTGCCTATAACCGTAATGTTTTTTATACCGAAAATGTACTAAACCGGAGTAGTGGAATTAACGTTTCGAATGCTTTTAGGTTTAACCTGAATGAGAAAAAATATTCTTTTAATACCAGCGTGTCATACAGCTTTAGTTCAAACACTTATTCTGTAATGAACCAAAATATTAAGAATATACAGGTTTTGGCTTTAAATGGCAGTGCCAGTTGGATTCCAAGCAAACGTTTTAGGGTAAATGCATCGGCCTCTAAAAGTTTAAATTTTGGCTATAACCTATATGCCGGCAACCCATTATTAGTGAACATGGGATTGAATACTTCTTTCTTGAAAGATAATAGACTCCTTTTTTCTATCCAGGCAAACGATCTGTTTAATCAAGGCGCGCTTTTTAGTACGAGTATTACCAATAATTCCATCTCCGAAAACAGAACGCGGTTTATCAGCCGCTTTGTGCAGGCCACACTGGGTTATAACCTGAGCCAGTTCGGGAATAAAAAAGGCAGAACGAATGTAAATTTAAGTGGAGTAGAATTTAATTAATCGGAAATTAATTAGTTTAGCACTTTGTTCAAATCGAATGCCCCATGAAAAGTAAAATCCTGATCCTTTTTTTATTGGTCTTTGCAAGCAGTTCATTTGCACAGTTGAAGACAGATTCGTTAAGTAATAAACCTAAAAAAGAGAATTTTACTGATGACTGGGCTGCGCTAAGCAAGTACCAGAAAGAGAATGAACTTTTACCACCACCAACCAGAAAAGAAAAAAGAGTTGTTTTTTTAGGGAGTTCGATATTCGAATTCTGGAAGCAAAAAGATCCTGAATATTTTAAGGATAAACCTTATCTGGATAGGGGAATAAGCGGACAGATTTCGCCGCAACTGCTCATCCGTTTCCGGCAGGACGTAATTAACCTTAAACCTAAAGTAGTGATCATTTTAGCGGGGAGCAATGATATAGCAGGTAATACAGGTCATGTTACCAACGACAAGATTATGGATAACATTAAATCGATGGCAGAACTGGCGAGGTTGCATCACATTAAAGTGATACTCTGTAAATACCTGCCTGTTTACGAATATCCATGGAATAAGCGCATTAAAGCAGCCGATAGCATCGTGAATTTAAATGAAAAAATTGTGGCCTACGCCAAAGGAAAAAATTATACCATTTTAGATTATTGGACACCGCTGGTAGATGAACGAAAGGGGCAGCGTGCCGAACTAACGGTAGATGGTGTTCATCCCAACCTTGCAGGTTATAAAATAATGGAAGGCTTAACAGAGGCTGCGATCAAAAAGGCCTTGAAAAAGTGGCATTGATTTCCCAACTAGATTGGGAACCACGTAGTGCTCATGAATGCCTTTGAAGAGAAGAAAGCTTATGAATAATCGTAATGCAATAGGCTTTAAGATTAGCTTCGCTGAGCACTTTGTGGTTCCCGCATGCGCGGGAATGACGATAACTTTAAAAAATAATTTCCAAATTAGACCTCAAAACAAAAAAGTCCCGATTCTCATCGGGACTTTGTATTAATTCAGTTTTTTATATCTGATGCGTTTTGGGGTAACATCACCTAAACGTTTCTTGCGGTTTTCTTCGTAATCTGAGTAGTTTCCTTCGAAGAAATAAACTTCAGAATTGCCTTCGAAAGCCAGGATGTGCGTACAGATCCTATCTAAGAACCACCTATCGTGACTGATCACTACGGCACAACCGCCAAAGTTTTCTAGGGCTTCTTCCAGTGCACGTAAAGTATTTACGTCTATATCGTTGGTTGGCTCATCCAGTAGTAATACATTGGCTCCCTTTTTCAAGGTAATGGCCAAATGTACACGGTTACGCTCACCACCTGAAAGGATACCTACTTTTTTCTGCTGATCGCCACCATTAAAGTTGAACTTTGAAACATAGGCACGTCCGTTAACGGCTTTAGTGCCCAGTTGGATATTGTCTAATCCATCGGTAATGTTTTCGTAAACAGTTTTATCGGCATCTAAATCGTTGTGCATTTGATCTACATAACCCAGTTCTACGGTTTCGCCTACACGGAAAGTACCGGCATCTGCTTCTTCCTGTCCGGTAATTAAACGGAACAAAGTGGTTTTACCTGCACCATTGGGGCCAATAATACCCACAATACCTGCCGGAGGAAGAGAGAAGTTTAAATTATCGAACAATACTTTGTCGCCATAAGCTTTGGTAACGTTTGTTGCCTCAATTACTACATTACCCAAACGAGGTCCGGCAGGGATGAAAAGTTCCAATTTATCTTCTCTTTCTCTGCCATCTTCTGAAGCTAATTTATCGTAGTTGGCTAAACGCGCTTTAGATTTCGCATGACGTGCTTTTGGTGCCATACGTACCCATTCTAACTCACGTTCTAATGTTTTCTGGCGTTTGCTNTCTGTTTTCTCTTCCTGCGATAAACGTTTTGCTTTTTGATCTAACCAGCTGCTGTAATTTCCTTTCCACGGAATACCTTCGCCACGGTCTAANTCTAAAATCCATCCGGCTACGTTATCTAAGAAATACCTGTCGTGGGTAACNGCAATAACGGTTCCTTCGTAATTTTGTAAGAATTGTTCTAACCAATCGATACTTTCGGCATCCAAGTGGTTGGTCGGCTCATCCAATAATAATACATCAGGGTGTTGAAGCAATAAACGGCACATGGCCACACGACGGCGCTCACCGCCTGATAATACACCGATTTTAGTATCAGGATCAGGACAACGTAAGGCATCCATAGCTCTTTCTAATTTCGAATCGATTTCCCAGGCACCTAAAGCATCAATTTTATCCTGAAGCTCACCTTGTCTTGCCATCAGTTTATCCATTGCATCAGGATCTGAGTAGTTTTCCTCTAAGCCGAAAGCTTCGTTTACTTCTTCGTACTCTTTTAAAATAGCAGTTACTTCGGCAACGCCTTCTTCAACCACCTCGCGAACGGTTTTTTCAGGATCCAAGATTGGCTCCTGCGCTAAATAACCTACTGAATAACCTGGTGAGAAAACCACCTCACCCTGGTAAGATTTATCTAAACCGGCAATAATTTTTAAAAGTGATGACTTACCAGAACCGTTTAAACCGATAACACCGATTTTGGCTCCGTAAAAGAAAGAAAGGTAAATATTTTTTAAAACCTGTTTTTGTGGAGGGTAAATTTTATTTACACCTGCCATTGAAAAGATTATTTTTTCGTCAGACATTATAATGTATTGTTTTTAAAGTAGTTAATGCTAAGATTGATAAAAGAAGGCTAAAAGTCTTTTTGAAAATTTCTCTTCTTATAGACTGATTTAATCCGACTAAATAATGGCAACATCAAAATTTGCTCACAAAGATAAGAACAACAGGCCCATTACAAAATGTTTGTAAAGTATATCGTAACTTTTGATCTATTCTTTCATCTTGTTCTTGATGAAACGTCAGTTTTCCCATTTTTTTCTTCCCATTTGGATTAATTTACTTAGCATCCCGGGTAACATATTGGCGTTGAAAAATAATATTATCTTTTGTGAAAAAAAGCTGTAAATTTCTTAGCGCATTCATTATTGTTTAAATCGTCGTCTAGACAGTAATAAATCTACTCAAAGAACAAAAATTGCTACCATGACATCTAAATTTGGCTTTACAAAACTTAACATCTCAGAATTTGAACAATGGCTCTCGAAGCTAAAAGTAGCTAAGACAATTGTTTACATCCAGGAACACCATACCTGGAATCCAAGTTATATCTCTTTTAAAAATGACAACCATTTTGAGCTACAGCTTGCCATGAAAAATTATCATGTGAACAATAACGGCTGGATGGATATCGGACAACATTTTACTACCTTCCCTGATGGCAGTATTTTAACGGGGAGNAGTTTGGAACAAACTCCCGCATGTATTTTTGGCTTTAATTCTAACGCTATTTGCATAGAAAATCTNGGTNATTTCGATCTGGGTAAGGATACGATGACAACTGAACATAAAGAAACCATCGTAAGGATCACTGCCGCTTTATGTAAAAAATTTAGTATTCCTGTTAATAGCGACAAAATTGTTTACCACCATTGGTTTAATCTTTCTACAGGAGAACGAAACAATGGTGCCAAGAATAATAAAACCTGTCCGGGTACTGGTTTCTTTGGTGGAAATAAGGTAAGCGACTGCGAAAATAACTTTCTGCCCCTGGTAGCTAATGTTTTAAAAACAGCGGTTTTGCCTCCAAATATCCCCGTACTAAAATATGTATACGTTACTTCGGATACTTTAAACATCAGAACAGAGGCCAATCCCAAAAGTAATATCGTAAAAGACAGGGAATCGGCTATACTGGGTGCTATCCTTAGGGTTTACGAAATCAAAAATGGATGGTATAAAATTTCTTCTTCTGCCAGTAATTGGGTATATGGTTCATATACAAAAGATGTAACGCGTTACACTGTAAATGCCAATACCTTAAATGTACGCAGTGGTCCCGGAATCGACTATCCCAAAGTTGCTTCCATCTACAAAAACCAGGAAGTATTTGTCATCGACGAAAAAAATAGTTGGTTTAAAATTTCTTCGGATAATAAATGGGTTAAAAAAGAGTTTCTAACTATAGTAACGTAGTTTAAACTTTCAGAAATTAGACTGATTAGTTGTGTTAAATATGATACGTTTTATGACCATTATGTATGGTTAATTGCGTTTTTGTTATTATCTAATACTATTGTTTTGGTCTCTTTTGAGTTGGTTTCTACTGATTTACAAATGCTTTACCCTTAAAGGTTTTTAAAATAATTTAGTCGTCAACATATTAAACAGGAATGTTTAATCATGGCTTAATCTACCCATGAGGTTGCGTGTGCTTAGTTTTTTTAACCTTTTACACAAATAACACATACAATGAAAACCTATAATTGATTAAACACTATGCTCTCTACACAGAACTCAGCTCAAAAGCTTATTATCTCCAACAGTGACTATATTCATGTTGTACAGTTTGATGAAATTGTTTTTTGCCAGTCTGATGGTTGTTACACCCATATCAACCTTCATAACGGGCAGAAACATACGTTAGCCAAATCGTTATCTAAAATCTGCACACAACTTTCTTCCAATCAGTTTATCCGGATCAGCCAAACTTATCTCATTAACAAAACTTTTGTAAATAAGATCGACCGGAAAAAGAAGAATCTTTATCTTCTTGATCGGATCACAGTTCCTTTTACCATTTCCCTTAAAAATTTAATGGAACTCATCAGCGATTCCATTCATCCGAAAATTAATTTAACAGATGCGGATAATGGCTAGAAATATATCAATACTTAACGGTTAGCGTAGAATACTTAAACGTTGCTTCTTGCATTTCGGTTTGGGTACAATTCGATCTATTTTTAACTATTACTTTAAGCGAAAAAGCTTAAACACGTAAAGTTAATCCAGAAACCGATGCCTGATCATTTTTGCCTTTATGGTCCACCGTTTACATTAAGTGGTGAACTATATTTTAGCGATACCGTTGTTAATTTTAGTGTTGATTTTAGTAATCCTGCTGATGAACAAAGTATTTTAGCCTACGAATGGTATTTAGACGATGTACTCGTAATTGATGAGCGTAGTGCCGGTTTTGCAGGTAAGGTATATTGCGGCGGCCATAAAATAGGGGTAAGGGTATTAAGCAGTGAGGGCTGGTCTGGCATTAAAAGTCATTCTTTTTATACCTGCAAAGCACCAATTGCGATCATTATTCAGGGCCCAGATGTCATTAACGAGGGCGAATCAGGTACTTATCTCGTTTTACAGCAATTTTCTGATGGTACTGTAGAAGATTTAACCAATAAATATACTTTTACAGTTAACGGAGGGGGCAGTTTTAACGGAAACGTATTAACTACAGTTAAAAATGATAACAGTTTTAGCGATGAAATCATTACCATTACCGCAACACCTGTAAGTGGTGCGCCCGTTACTAAACAGGTAACCGTTAAAAATACTACTCAGTTTAATTCTGCTGTTCTGGTAGTGGATTTATTTAACGATAGCAGCCTGAATGTAATCGGCCTGATCGATAATCCTGAAGTAGCAGTTAACCATCAGCCTGTTTATACCGGAAATAACTTTATACCTGTATCGGTAATTGCTGAAAAAGCCTATATGCTGGCATCAGATCTGATCCCGGGATCATCTACCAACTGGCGCTTTGAGTTTAACTTGGCTAAATTGATTACCGAATATCCAAACACAACAGATTTTGTATTTTATATAAAAGGCCGCGGTGCAGCAGATCAGGGTTTAAACGGAGCTTTCAGCTTAAAAACTAAAGAAGCTAAAATGATCATGACCGGTAGTGCTGGTAGTTACGTGCCAAGTGTAACAGGTGGGGAAACAGTAGGTTACAGTTCGTTTAGTTCTTATAGTGTTCCGGGTGCAAATGGCAGTTATTTAGAAAACGATTTGTTTACCATTATCCGTTTCAATTATAATGTGCCAACTGATACACTGACCTATACCATTCCGCCACGTACTTATCTTTCTAACCCGATTATTGAACAGACCCAGAGAAATAACTGCGGAACTGGCTTTGTGGGTTCTGATGTATTGTATATTCTTCCTTATGGTGCATTCACTTCGACGGTAAGCCAGGCAGATGCTGATACACAGGCAAGAATTTTTTATGACAATAACAAACAGCAATATGCCAATGATCATGGAACATGTGAAGTAGAGCCAAACTATCATTTTAAATCGAGCACAAGTGGTTCTTATCCTGTTACCATGACAACAGGTTATACCTCTGGGAATTGTGCACAGCAGGTTGCGTTTTACGCTACCATGAATAACCAGTCGGTGGTAATAGATAATACGAAGGGCACCACTAATTTAATGCCATGGGGTGCCAATACCCGAATGTTCAAGGTACCTGCTACAGGTGTATACCGGGTAAAGGCCCGCTTGGTTGGTAACATTGCCTGTAATCCGGTAGGTGGCGATGCCGATCATGAACAAACCATCAGCTTCTTGTTTACGCGTACCGGAGGGGCCGAAACTAATTTAATTGCACCAGGGCAAAATAGTGCAGGTGGTTATAGTGCCGCAGAATATTGTTTGCCCGGACAGTATGTTATCTCGAAAGGTATGACCCTGCCTATTGATATCAATTTTAGTATGGACTTTAATATGGTTGCAAACGAAGAGGCCAATTTTAGAACAAGGATTAATCTACGTACCTATTTCAACCAGCAACAGGGCGCAAAAGAAACCAATACTACCAATTTTAATTTCTCACTGCTTGAATTAGAAATCGAAAAACTTTAGCGATAGCCCACAATGAAAAAAGCAATAAAATATAAGGCAGTTACCATATTAATGGGATGCTTATTGGTTTGGCAAGGCTTAATGGCCCAAAAAGTAGCCGTTAAAGATGGAACCATACAGGTTGATGGAAAGGAGTTAGCCAAAATTGTAAAAATTAAGGATAAGGAAAATTTCGGCCTCACTAGCACTTATGAAATATATGCACTTAATGGTGAAAAGCTGATCATTGCCGCTATTGCCACCGATTTTGCCGAAAATAGTAATAACAATGGTTCTTATTATTACCGCTTATCGTTTCTAACCAACCAGCAACAGGCTATTTTTAGACTGAGTAAACTGGGACCCGAAAAATCNCTTGCCACCCTGATCGGCCAGTCTGGNATCATTGTNAACAACCANATCGATCCAAAAATGTTTACTGANTTTTTAGCTAAAAAAAGCGTTAACCCGCCCATTGCCATGGAGTATAAATTGGTAGAAAGAAACCATCTTGGTACACCATACATCAAGGGCAAGCAGATTTATCAGGGCCTGACGC
>Ga0065714_10002763_pt1 | contig 14551 bp, 10 predicted proteins | sample MisRhiReplicate2_FD_59101 | JGI IMG/M metagenome (GOLD analysis project Ga0065714, IMG submission 59101) | Miscanthus rhizosphere microbial communities from Kellogg Biological Station, MSU, sample Rhizosphere Soil Replicate 2: eDNA_1 v2... | ecosystem: Host-associated > Plants > Roots >...
AAGCCTCAACTACCCTAGCCAACAGCCAGAATAGTCGCCACCAACGCCAGAGCCCGAGGCACCAGCGTATCCAGTTCCAGATATTCCCGGTCGGTATGAACCTTGCCACCCACCGGCCCGAGGCCACACAGCGTCGGAATGCCCAGGCTGGCAGTGAATCCGGAGTCAGCACAACCACCGGTGAACTCGCCCTCCACACTGAAACCCAGCGCCAGGGCCTTTTGTTGGTAGATCTGCAGCAGCCGTTCGCTGTGACAGGCTTCCATCGGCAGAAAGGTCGTCGCTTCCTTGAGGATGGCGCGGGTGCCGATCAGCTCTTCTTCCGCGACGATGCCCAGGATCGCGGTAAAGATCTGATCCCAGTGCTCGAGTTCGATGAAGCGCACGTCCAGCCTGGCGGAGGCGCTAGGCGCGACGGTGTTGCTGGACGTGCCACCGGATATCAGGCCAACATTGGTCGTGATGCCTGCTGAGTAATCGGTCAAGGCATGCAGCTTGACGATCTTGCGTGCGAGGGCTTCGATGGCACTGGCTCCGTCGGCATGGTTGACCCCGGCATGCGCCGCGCGGCCGCTGACTTCGATGATCAGCGTGGCGCCGCCTTTGCGTGCGCTGACCACGTTGCCGCTGGCCCGGCCGGGTTCGGTATTGAGCACGGCACGCGCGCCACGGGCGGTTTTTTCGATATGGGTTCTGGCGCTGCCGGAGCCGATTTCTTCGTCCCCGGTGTACAGGACCTGCACCGGATAGGGCAACTCACCGGCGCGTTTGAGAGCCTTGAGCGCGAAGCAATTGAGCACCAGGCCGCCTTTCATGTCGGCGACGCCGGGACCATAGGCGAGGTTGGCGTCGCGGCTGTAGCCGCGAGTCGAGGTGGTGCCTTTGGGGAACACCGTGTCGCGATGGCCCAGCAGCAGCACCGGCTTTCCAGAGGCACCTGGCACTTCGGCGAGCATCACGTCGCCAAAACCATCGACTGGCATGCGCTTGAGCAGGATGCCGTCGGCTTCCAGTTCCGCCGCGAGCAGCGCGCCTACCGCGTCGACGCCCGCCTTGTCATAGCTGTTGGAGTCGGTGTCGACGATACGCTGCAGCAGCGCTTCCATGGCGTGGCGCTGGTCGGCAAGCCAGTCCAGCGCCTGTTGTGGCGTGGCACTCATTGCGCCTGCTCCCGCAACTGATGTTCCTGAGTCAGGCGTGCCGCGTCATTGCCCAGGTCCCAGAACAGACCGGCCATGATTTGCAGGCTTTCCTTGACCACCGGTGCCAGCAAATGCTCGTTCGGCGCATGTTGCGAGCAGGCCGGGTACGAGTGCGGCACCCACAATGTTGGCAGGCCGAGCACGTCGGCGAACACGTCGTTGGGCAGCGAGCCCCCAAGGTTTGGCAGCAGCGCAGGTTTTTTGCCGGTGGTCTGTGTCAAGGAGCTGAGGGCCCAATTGACCCATGGGCTTTGCGGGTCCAGCCGAGTGGCATGCATCACATCGATGCGGCTTTGCTTGACCTCGACATTGCTGAAGCCATGAGCATCCAGGTGGGCACGAACGGCCGGGATGAAGGTCGTGTAGTCGCTGTTCACCACGAAGCGGATATGGCAGTGGGCATTGGCTTTACCTGGGATCGCATGCACCGGGGCGTCCGGGTTGCCGGTCTTGAAGGCAATGACGTCGAGGGTGTTCCAGCCGAATACTTTTTCGCTCAGGGAGAGCTGCGGATTACCCCAGTTGGCGTCGATGTCCGGATCGCCCGGCCCGCCACCCACGTCAATGTCGGCCAGTGCCTGGCGAACCGGCTCCGGCAGTGTCTCGGGCTGCAGGCCTGCCACCTTCACCCGGCCCTGTTCATCGATCATGCTTGCGATGGCATTGGCCAGAATGATGCCAGGGTTGGCCAGCAAGCCGCCCCAGTTGCCAGAGTGATGAGCGCCTTCGCGCAAGTTGACCACCAGCTCGAAGTTGAACACCCCACGCGAGCCGAGAAAAATCGTCGGTCGTGATGCCGCCAGGCGCGGGCCGTCCGAGGCGATGAAAACATCCGCCGCGAGCTCTTCGCTGTGGGCGGCACAGAACGCATTCAAGCCCGGCGAGCCTTCTTCTTCACCCATTTCCAGCAGCAGTTTGACGTTAAAACCCAGCTTGCCGTCGCGAGCCTTGAGCGTTTGCTCCAGCGCGGTCAGGTTGATCAGGTGCTGGCCTTTGTTGTCCGCCGTGCCGCGGCCGTACCAGCGATCGCCTTCGACCGTGACTTGCCACGGTGACAGGCCTTCACGCCATTGCGCTTCATAGCCGCGCACCACATCACCGTGGCCGTAGCTCAGTACAGTCGGCAGTTCTGGATGCTCAATGCGTGTGGCGATCATGAAGGGCCCACGCTCTGCCACCGGGTTGTCATAGATATTGACGCTGAAGCCCATGGCCTTGACATGCGGGGTGATGAAGTCATTGAGATAGCGATACAACTCGGGCTGGCTGTCCGTTGCCTGGCTTTCGGTGGGCAAGGCGACGCTACGTTCGAGCAGATTGAAAAAGGCGCCGTTGTCGAATTGCTCTGTGGTGTTGCTGATGGCCAATGAACGACTCATGAGTGGACAAGCTCCAGTGTTTGGGCAGGATTGTCGTGAAGGTGGCAACGCACGTTGCCCCCGATAATGGAATCATTGGCCGGGTAGGCCGTTTTGCACGGTGCGAAGCAGCTCGGGCAGCGCGGGTGGAAAGCGCAACCGGACGGCGGTGACATCGGATTGGGAAAGGTGCCGTGCAGGCCGATGTCGGGAATGCCCAGGTGCGGATCGGGCGTGAGCACCGAATCCAGCAAGGCGCGGGTATAAGGGTGGCCGGGTTCAGCAAACAACGATTCGCGCGTACGCTCTTCGACGATGCGTCCCAGGTACATCACCGCTACCCGGTCGGCGAGGTGTTCGATGACCGCGAGGTTGTGGCTGATCAGCAGATAGGTCAGGCCGAATTCGCGCTTGAGGTCTTGCAGCAGGTTGAGAATCTGCGCCTGCACCGACACATCCAGTGCTGAGGTGGGCTCGTCGCAGATCAGCACATCGGGGCGCATGATCAGCGCCCGTGCGATCGCGACTCGCTGGCGTTGTCCGCCGGACAGCTGGCTCGGGTAGCTGTCGATCACTCGCTTGGGCAGGCCGACCACATCAAGCATCGCTTCGGTCTTCTTGCGCCGCTCGGCGGGACTGCCGATGTCATGCACGATCAGCGGCAGGGTAATGATTTCGCGCAGTGTCTTGCGTGGGTTCAGCGAGGAATACGGGTCCTGGAATATCGGCTGAATATGCCGGGACATTGCCTTGCGATCAGTCGCCGCCAGGTGTTTGCCGTTGACCAGCACATCGCCGCTGGTAGGCGGCAGCAGACCGAGCAGCAGCTTTGCCAGGGTACTTTTTCCGCAACCGGACTCACCTACCAGACCGAGAGTCTCGCCCCGCATCAGACGCAGGGAAACGCCATCGACGGCTTTCAGGATGGCGGCGGGTTTGAAAAAGCCCTGGTTGATCCGAAACTCGCGGCGGATGTCACACAGTTCCAACGTGATGTCTTTTTTCATGACCNTGCACGCTCCTGAAGGCGAATCGGTGCCTGGCGCCGGTGCGGCGAACAGGCAGCGCGCCATGTGTCCGTCCTGTTCGACTTCGGGGATGTTCTGCGCGCAGGTCGGTATCGCCTGAGCNCAACGATTGCGAAACGCACACCCTTGCTGTTCGCCTACCAGGCTCGGCACCAGGCCTGGAATCGAACCCAGCGCCTCACCCGGCCTGGTCTGGCCAGGGATTGGAATACTGGCCAGCAGACCACGGGTGTACGGATGCTGCGGGTTCTCGAACAGTTGCAGGGCAGGGGCGGTTTCGACGATCTCCCCGGCATACATCACGGCGACCCGATCGGCGATCCGTGCCACCAGCCCAAGATCGTGGGTGATGAAGATCACCGCCAGGCCGAGTTCTTTCTGAATGTCGCGAATCAGGCGCAGGATCTGCGCTTGAATGGTCACGTCCAGTGCAGTGGTGGGCTCATCGGCGATGATCAGGTCCGGTTCGCACATCAACGCCATGGCGATGATCACCCGTTGGCGCAAACCGCCAGACAGTTGATGCGGATACTGCCGCAAGCGCTCGGTGGCATTGCTGATACCGACTTTCTCCAGCATCTGCCCGGCGCGAACCAGAGCATCCTTGCGCGACACCTTGCGATGCCGGGTCAGCACTTCGCTGAGTTGATCGCCAATGCTGTAGGCCGGGTTCAGCGAAGTCATCGGTTCCTGGAAGATCATCGCCAGGCGATTGCCGCGCAGGTCGCACATGTGCCGTTCGCTCTGGCCGATCATGTCGATACCGTCCAGCGTCAGCCGGGACGCGGTACGTTTGGCCTTGCGTGGCAACAGGTCCATCAGCGCCAGCGACGTCAAGGATTTACCGCAGCCTGATTCGCCGACGATGCACAGCATTTCACCGCGCTCGACTTCAAAGCTCAGACCGCGCACTGCATGCAGCGTGTCATCCGGCGTCGGGCTGTTGCCCATGGGGATATCCACGCGCAGGTTTTCTACATGGAGTAGTGCCATGTTCGGTACCCTCTATCAGTTACGGCGTCTATCAGTTACGGCGTCTATCAGCTACGGCTGTCTATCAGTTACGGCCGTCGGGCAGGATCAGATCGCGCAGGCCATCGCCGACCAGGTTGATGCCCAGCACCAGAATCATCAGGGCGACGCCGGGAATGGCGATGACCCACGGGGAAAAGAACATGTAGGGTTTGCCTTCGGCGATCATCAAGCCCCAGGACGGCGTCGGCGGCTGCACACCCACCCCGAGGAATGACAGTGCCGACTCCAGCAGGATTGCGTGGGCCATTTCCAGCGTCGCGACGACGATCAGCGCGCCGACCAGATTGGGCAGGATTTCACTGGCCAGAATGCGCAGGGTCGAGCAGCCCAGCGCCTGGGCCGAGGCCACGTATTCCGCATCGCGAATCTGTTGCACCGAAGCCCTGACCACCACCGCGAAGCGATCCCAGAGCAGGCAGCCGAGCAGCACAATCACCACTTTCAGCGAGCCGCCCATCAGCGAGGCCGAGGCCAGCGCGACCATCACCACCGGCATCGCCAGCCGGGTGGTGATCAGGTAGCTGATGAACGCATCGACCTTGCCGCCGTAGTAACCCGCCAACAGCCCCATGACGGTACCGATAAAGCCGGAGATAAGCGCCGCCGCAATGCCGATGAACAATGAAATACGTGCGCCGTAGAGCAGTCGAGACAGGTAATCACGGCCCAGCTTGTCGGTTCCCAGGACGTATTCCCAGGTGCCGTTGGCCATCCATACCGGCGGTTTCATACGCAGCATCACGTCTTGCGCATAAGGGTCATAAGGTGCCAGCCACGGCGCGAAGAGCGCCCCCGTGAAGATCATCAGCAACAACACCGTGCCGATGGCGAAACCACGATGACGAAAGCTCTTGCCAAGTACGCGGCTCAGGCTGCTGGGGGGTGGCAGGTAGTCATTGATCGCGAGGGTAGTGGGGGTGCTCATGTAAGCCTCCTAGCGCACGCGAATGCGCGGGTCGAGCAGTGCGTTGAGCACATCGGCCAGCAAGGTGAGGATGATGTAGATCACTGCGATGAGCAGGACCACGGCCTGTACCACCGGAAAGTCATCACGGGCGATGGCGTCCCAGGCGAGCTGTCCGATACCTTGCAGGGAGAACACGGTTTCGATCACTACCGAACCGCCGAGCATGAAGCCAAACTCCACCGCCGCCAGGGCGACGACCGGAATCAAGGCGTTGCGCAGCGCATGCTTGAACAACACGCGGGCAGGGCGCAGGCCCTTGGCGCGGGCGGTGCGGATGTAATCGGAACTGAGCACATCGAGCATGCCGGCACGGGTCAGACGCATGATTGCCGGCGTCGCGTAATAGCCCAGGGCAATGGCCGGCATGACGAAGTGCAGCATCGTCGAGTTGCCGGACACCGGCAGCCACTTGAGCGTCACCGCGAACACCACGATCAGCATCAGTGCAAACCAGAAACTGGGCATTGCCTGACCCAGCACCGCGATGCTCAAGGCCAGTCGGTCAACCCAGGTGTCGCGTTTGACCGCGGCCAGCACACCCAGTGGAATCGCCACCAGCAAGGCGATAGCCAGCGCCATGGCGCCTAACCCGAGAGTGATCGGCAAGCGGCTGGCGACGAGGTTGTAGACCGACTCCTGAAAGAAAAACGAGTTGCCCAGGTCCAGCCGCAACAAATCGCCCAGCCAGTTGAAGTACTGGGTCGGTAGCGGTTTGTCCAAACCGTACTGCATGCGGATCTGTTCGATCTGCTCGCTGGTGGCTTCCGGTCCGCCGATGGCCGTGGCCAGGTCGCCGGACAGGTGCAAAAGGGAAAAGCTGATCACCGACACGGTAATGGCAACGCAAACAGCGATGCCCAGACGGCGCAGAAGGAATCCAAGCATGGCAAGTTTCCTCATATCCAATGGATGACAGGTATGGGGACGTGTCCGTGGCGCGGGTCAGTCCGCAAGCCACGGCACCTCTCGATCAATCCGCTCGGTTGCGGATTACTTCCAACTGGACTGAACGAAACGCGGCAGCTCATCCGGGTACGACGTGAACGCCAGCTCGGAGGTGTAGGCGTAGTTCATCGAGTAGTTGAACAGCGGCGCCCAGTACGCCTGTTCGCTGATGCGCTGCAACGCCTTGCGGTAGTTGTCCTTGCGCAATTGCGGGTCGAGGGCGTTGTCAGCGGTCTGCAACCAGCTCTGGACTTGCGGATCCTTGATGTTGTCGTCCGGATTGCCCTTGAACCAGGTGCCGGCCGACGCCGAGGTATCGAGGATCGAGAACGAGCCCCAGGCCTGAAACGACATGGGTACCTTGCCGCCACGTTGCTGATCGCGCAGGGCGGCGTACTTCAAGTAGCGCAGCTTGGCGTTGATGCCCACGGCCCGCAGGTTGCCGATGATGGCTTCGACGTAATCCCGGTCGCGATAAGCGAAGATTTCTGTCTCGAAGCCATTGGGGTAACCGGCTTCGGCGAGCAACGCCTTGGCCTTGGCCGGGTCGTAGTTGTAGACCGTGGCCGCGGTGGTATCGCAGCCGAACTGGCCTGGATAACAGGCCACCTGCAAGGGCTTGGCTTCGCCCCCCACCAGTTGCGTGGCCAGCGCGTTGCGGTTGATCGCATGGTTGATGGCCTGACGCACCTTGAGCTGCTTCATCGGCGAGTTTTCCGTGGAGGTGCCTCGAGCATCGAGAATCAGGAAGCCGATGCGCATGGTTTCGCCGCTGGTCACGGTCAGGTTCTGCATACCTTTAAGGTCGACTGCCTGATCCGGGGTCACACGCCACGTCCAGTCGACACCATCGGTCATCAACTCGGCCAGACGGGTTTCTGCATCCGGAATCACCCGGAACTTCAGGTGGCCGATATGCGGCTTGCCTTGTGGGCTGTCCGGAAAGTAGTCCTTGTTGATCTCCATGGTCACGCCTTCGCCAGCCACCACCGACACGGCTTTATACGGCCCGGTACCCACTGGCTTGCGGCTGAATTCAGCCAGGCCGACCTTCTCGAAGTACTGCTTTGGAAACATGGGAACGGCGTTGGACAGGTATTCCAGTGCCGGAGGGAAAGGTTTTTTCAAATGCAGGCGGACGCTGTAGTCACCGGTTTTTTCGGCGCTCTTGATCCAGTCGACGTTTTGCACGGTAACGACTTTCGCTTCGGGCGACACCACGTAGTTGAGGGTGAACACCACGTCGTCGGCGGTGAAGGCGTCGCCGTTGTGAAATTTGACGCCTTTGCGCAGCTCAAAGTCGATGGTGGTGTCGTCGACCTGTGTCCAGCGGGTGGCCAACATGGGTTTGTATTCGCCGCTCTTGGGATCGCGGTAGATCAGGTTGTCCCAGATCAGCCGGCCGAGAATCACACCTTCGCGTAGATCGTTGTGATAGGGGCTGATGTTTTCAGGCTCGCTGTCGGAAGCGTAAACCAGGGTGTCGTTGGCTTTACCGGCATGCGCCGGAAAACTGCTGATGAGGCCCATCAGCGCAATACTGCAGGCGAAACCTTTGATGCCCATGCCGTCGTCTCCGTTGGCGAGAGTGGTTGAATCAAAGGGCAGCGAATCGCAAATGCGGTAAACGAGGAGGAGAAGCTCAGGCGTAGTTTTTTTTGGTCTGGACACGAATGTAGGGAAAGGCTATCAATGCCACAAGAATAATATTTCGATACTTGCGTTGCCGAAAAGGCAATCCATGGGGGCGCCGATGCAACTGTATGGTGTGCAGTCCACGGCACTGCGTTATTTTCTGGAAGTCGCGCGATGCGGATCGATCAGCGATGCTTCCGTGCGCTTGAATGTCGCCGCGTCAGCAGTGAGCCGACAGATTGCCAAGCTCGAGTTGGCCCTGGATGCCAGCCTGTTTGAGCGTCGTGCCCGAGGGATGGTGCTCAGCGAGGCGGGGGCGCGACTGGCGGCCTATGCGCGCAAGTCGCAGCTTGAGGCTGAGCAGGTGGTGCTGGAGATTACCGAACTGCATGGCTTGCAGCGGGGCCATGTGCATGTTGCCTGCTCGGAAGGCTTTGCACTGGAATACATGCCCAGGAGCATCAGCGCGTTCAGGCGTGAGTATCAGGGCATTCATTTCACCTTGGAGGTCTGTGCGCCTGCCGAAGCGACCGAGAAGGTGCGTTCCGGCGAAGCCGATCTGGCGATGACTTTCAGCCTGACGCCGCAGAAGGAAATCAAGGTCGAACATGTCCTGAGCGGGGCGATTTTTGCCGTGGTCGCCAATTCCCATCCCTTGGCCGGACGTGAAGCGGTCAGCCTCGCCGAGTTACAACCCTGGCCCATTGCGTTACCCAAGGCCGACACCACGATACGGCAACTGTTCGACATCTGTTGCGGTGTACAGGGGTTGTTGTTCGACCCGGTGTTGACCACCAACTACGTTGCCGCGCTCTATAGCTTCGTTCGCGAAGAAGGCGTTATCAGCCTGGCCAGCGAAATGACCTTGCAAAAGCAGGTGGCGGACGGGGTCCTGCAATGCGTGCCGATCCTTGACGAAGGCATGCAGGCACGCCGCATCGAACTGCAAAGCATGGCCGGCCGCAATCTACCGGCAGCGGTTTGTGCCTTCAGGGATTTTCTGATTGCGGATCTGGCGAAAGCGAAGCGCTGAGTCGGGTGAATTTTTGAACATCAGCCGCCGCGCTGTATCTGCTCCAGTATCAGGTTGTCGGTGATGTTCATGTCGTCCAGCAGCAGAAACATCTTGCTCAACACCTCGGCCATTTTCCTGTCGGTGTCGGCGAACGGCAGGTAGAACTCCGTGGAGCTGCTGCCTGCGGGCACGATGCACAGGTAGTTGCCAGGTTCGATATGGATGGCCGCGCTGCCCAGATGAATGCGGTAGTTCGCACGCTGGCCGGTAATGTGCAGAAAATGCCCTTCACATTTAACGTTTCGCAGCCCTAGCCCTTGAACCAACTCACCGACCAGTTCGGCGCGGCGTTGCAGGGTTTCTTGGCTGGTGCTGTAGTCGTCTGCGGTGTGGGCCACGGAGACCAGCAGGTCGGCGTCGCGCATGATTTCCGAGAACAGCAGCGGTGGTACTTGCTCAAGGGGTAGGGCTTTTTGGTCGCGGTGGAACGCAATCGTGTCGAAGGTAAAGTGTTCTGTTTCCGAGAGATAATGGCCGGTATCCAGAAAGTTGAACATGGCGTATATGCCGTGCTCTTTGCTCTCGTAGTAGATGTCCTCGACGCTTGAGGTCGACCAGTTGCGGACCTGCAGCAACCGGGCGGCGACTTTGCCTTTGAGGCGGTGGCCGGCAAATCGGTTGGACCACAGGCCGGTGTCTCGCTCAGCAGGTGTTAACAGGTACAGCTCGCGAAAGGCCTGTTTGAACGGCTGCACGCGGCGCTGGGTCACCACTTCTTTCTGCCAGGCCGACAGTTGTCCGGCCGTGAACAGATGAAAAGGGTGAGCGATACGCAGAGTCTTTTCAGCGACGTGCTGGCGGCCTTCCAGGTCAGTCACCGTCAGCGTTGCGGCATCGAGCCAGCCCAGCGTAGCGTCGTCGGCTTGCACAATCAGCTGTTCGAGCAGCAGGCGAACCGCGGGCATTTTCAACAGCGGCTTCAGGTCGTCCAGAGCCAGGGTTTCGCCGCTGCTCATCATCGTTTCCAGGGTGCGGCAGAAGCGGGCGATCTGTTCCTTGAGCTGGGTCTGCTGCGTTTTGAGGGCGATGAAGTCTGGGTTTTTGCGCACCGCAGGCGGCGCGGTCTTGAGTGTCTTTCCGGCTTTGCAGATGTGCAAGGTGGGCGACAAGCCGTCGATGACGAGCGTGACGTCATAGCCATCGATGGTGGCGGCCGTCAGCGCGGATTCGGCGATCTGCGATTCCATGGCCCATTCCAGGCGAATCGCCGAGGGGTAACCGGCGACACGCGCCAGGTTTTCCAGGCCTGCCTGCACCGCCGCGTGGGAGTTGGCCTGGCGTTGAGCGCCGTATTTGCGCACCTCTTTGTGCAGTTTCTTGAGGGTCAGATAGCGTTGGCGTACGTCGTCCGCATCCTTGACGGGCAGCAGGCCATAGATACGCATGGCCGGCTGTGCGTGGCGGGCCAACTTCTTTTCCAGTGCCGGTCGACCGATGCCCTGGTAGGCGTCGAGCAGCACACGCGTCTCGGGAAATGCCCAGTGCGAGGGTTCAAGTGCCGCGAGGTATTCGCGCAGGTGGTCGGGGTCGGCTTCGGCCAGTGCCTTGTCCAGCAGGTAGCGGTCCACCACACCCACGGTTTCATCCAGCGTATTGGGCAGGTCGGTGCCCCAGCCGGACTGAGGTGCCAGGGCAATGTTCAGGTATTCACGCTGGAAGGCTTGCAGATCACTCCAACCGAGCGCGTCGAGCACCACACGGCTGGCTTGTCCGGCGTAGGGCAGGGCAGTCAGCAGGCTGTTTCTGGACAAACCGGTCAGCGCCGGGAGCAGCTCTGCCGACGGGTGCTTGGGCAACGCCTGAAGCGACAGGAAGCGTTCGAGCACCGCGGCCGTGTAGCCAAATCCGTCGAGAAAGTTATCCGGCGTCATGCCCAGTCGTTCGACGACCGCCAGGGCCTGCAGCAACCAGCGGGTCTGATACACCTCGACCGAACGGAAGGTGTCAGCCAGCTTCTCGGCGTTAGCGGGCAATCCAGCCAGGGCGTCCTCGACATAACGAACGGTGAAGTTCGCCAGTTCAGGGGGCGCCGCAGCAGCTTCTTCAGTGGGGGGCTCATCGCTCTGGGACGACTCATCATCAAGGCCTTCGTCTTCCGCGGCCTCGTCGTTTGAATCGTCCTCGTCGAACGCTTCCTCGGCGTACCGATCCAGGTCCACATCATCGCTGTCCAGCCCGGCGTCGTCGGCGTAGAACATCATGGCGCGGCCCCAGGTATTGGCTGCCCGGACGAAGCGAGGGTAGTCGAGGCGGCCCGCTTCCAGCAGGCCCAGCGCGATGCGCTGGATTTCCTTGTGCACGTAGATATACGCGTCGGCGATTTTCCTTTGTTCGTCACCGGGCGCTGAAGGGGGCTGCTCGCGGTTCCAGCTGCCGTCCAGCAACCATTGGGCGAAGGTCTGCCAGGCCGGGGTGGGCGGGTAATTGCTCAGGCGACTGATGCACGTAGGGACGTCAGGCAAGGCCCAGGCCTGGTCCGGGCTTCTTCGGTAATAGGCCGGGCCATCTTCGTCAGTGGGCAATGGATAGTCACTGTCCTCGAAGGCAAATTGCAGCATGTGCTGCAGCCGCGCGCAGATCTGCTCCAGTGAATAGGCATCCGGGTGAGCCGTGATCCACGCATCGCAGAGTCGATACTGCAGGCCATAGCGCTGTTGATCGCGGCGGTCCTCCAGATCGTCCCAAACGGTCGGGAACACAAAACCATCAGCCAGTGCTTTGGGCCCCTCCTGGGGATGCTGCCTGACCCAGTCATCGGCTATGCGCAGGCAGTCGATGCCGTCCCAGAAATCGGGCTCGAATTGGTCATATGGGCTGAGCTCGGGATAGTCATCCAGCGCTCTATCACAGAATGCTCGCAGCGCAGCGAGGCGTGTGGCTTGTTCGGGCACAGGACGGCGTGATTGCATGAGGGTATCCGAGGAAGAGAGTGACGAGAATCAACCGCCAATCAGCGGCACCAGGCGGATAAACGCGAGGGTGGAAGGGGGGCTCAATTCGATTGTCTCATCGAGACTTTGCAGCATGACGCCGTTGTGCAGGACGCGGAACGCACGGGCCTCAAAACCCTTCAGGGCTCGCTCGACCTCAACGCCGACATCCAGGTCTGGAGGTGCGCTGGCTTGGGGCATGACCACCGCACCTTCACTGGCTTGCTGAAGAACGTCCCGCTCGCTCAGGTATTGGCGGTCGAGCACTTCACGCAGCGATACGTGTTCCAGCCAGTGCTGGACCGACAGCGCGGCGATCTGCTCGGCAACGGTCAGGTGAATGAGCTCGGCGACCGTCAAGGTCAACGAGCTCGGTGTCAGGGTGACAGGGGGCAGCAAAGGCTCCTGGCGTGCGCCTTTCAGGCAATAGCTATGAACCACGAACTCCATGACGCATTCCTTGCAAGCCAGGCCAGCCGGGGGGATGGCGCCTTAGCATATCCGGCTCTGCAATAAATTTCATCGCGCCGCGCGCTCAGGCGTCGTAATAGAAGCCTGACAGGTGCTGGTTTACGACATTACTTTTTCACAATAGCCATCCGGCGACCACTCATGAAGCACAGCAGGCCTCCCATCGCGGTCAGCGCGCTCAACGCATAGAACATCGTCGGTGCCGGGGTGTGCATCAGCAGGTATCCGCAGATCACCGGGCTCAGGGCGCCGCCGAGCGCTGCCAGGTTTTGAGCACCGTAGTAGCTGCCGCGCAGTTTTTCCGGGGCCAGGGTATCGACGAAAAGGAATTCGGCCGGGTAAATGATCATTTCACCGAGGGTGAAAATGAACATCGCCACGCACCAGCTCACCATGTCGTCCGCCAGGCTGAAGCCGATCAGGCCAAGCATGAACAGGCTGGTGCCCGCGGCAATCCAGTAGCGCAACTTCTCGCGATCGAGGAACCGGCCGATCTGGTATTGCAGCACAATTACGGTGATGGCGTTGCAGGCGAGCAGGGCGGCCATGATGTCCAGCGCGCGTTTGGATTCGTGGGTCACCAGCAGGTATTGCGACAAGTAGAGGGTGAAGCGTCCGTGCACCACGGTGCTGAGCAGGCAGCCGCACGTGAACATGATCAGGGTACGGTCGTTTTTCAGGGTCTTGAGCGTCTTGAGAAAACTGGGTGGTTGACCAATGACCGCTGGCGGCGCGGCATCCCTGGGGATGCCGGTCATCAGGAAGATGCTGAAAAACGCGATGCCAGCGGCGATCAGGAACGGCGCTATCGGGTAGACACCGGCAATCACCACGCCGAGCATGGGGCCGGTGGCATAGCCGATGTTGGTCAGGGTGTAGCGCAGGGAAAATGCCTTGGCGCGCTGGCCCATGGGCAGGTTTTCGCTGAGGATCGCTTTCGAACCGATAAGGAACAGCGCTGACGCGGTCTCGGTGATCACCACGGTCATGGTGGTCAGGTAGAGGTTTTCGGCAAAGGTCAGCAGGATGAAACCGATGGCACTGGAGAGCATCGCCAGGATCAGCAGGCGGCGCTTTTCCAGGCGATCGATGACATATCCGCCATACAGCGCCAACAGGGTGGCGATGAACACTGCGATACCGAGCAGCAAGCCGACATCTTGTTGGTTGAGGCCCAACTTGTTGCTCAAAAATAGCGTGAGCAATGGACTGGTAATGGCGCGGCTGACGACGATGGTCAGTGAAACGATCATCAAGCGTCGGATAACGAGCGAGTAAGTGGCCACGGTGGTGCAAATGTCCTTATTCAGATGTTTGGCGTTCGCCGCAATACCGCGTCGCGGCTATCGCGGACAAGCCACCGATCCAGTGTGCGTACCGATTGCAGTTCTTCAATGCGCCACAGTTGCCCCAGCAATCCTTCAGCCTGTTCCCGCGGCATCACCCGCATCGCCAGGCTGAAAAACTTCTGTTCCAGAGCCACATCGGTCAGCGGATTGCCTGGTGCGCCCAATGGCACTTCTACGCACAAGCTCGCCTGCCGGCCATCCACGGTCCGCAGCGTCACCATGGGCTCGCCATCCTCGGACAGACGCGGGTCGACTTCAAGGTGAATGCGCGACAGCCATTGGGTCATGCGCGGATCGTTACGTTGTGAATCGTCATACGCCTGCAATCGACAATGCCCTTGCACCAGTCGTGCGGCCAAGGCATATGACAGGCTCATTTGCGCCGCTGCAAGGGTGCTGACGTCCCGGCCGCCACACATGTTGTGAAGAAACCCGCTCAGCCGCACCAGCACGTCTTCAACCTGGTCGACCTGTGCATTCAATTGATCCAGCAGCAGCCCCAGGGCGTCGATGGCCGAATGGGTCCCGCGGCAGGAGGCATGGGGTTTGATCGAGC
>Ga0065714_10003260_pt1 | contig 14542 bp, 12 predicted proteins | sample MisRhiReplicate2_FD_59101 | JGI IMG/M metagenome (GOLD analysis project Ga0065714, IMG submission 59101) | Miscanthus rhizosphere microbial communities from Kellogg Biological Station, MSU, sample Rhizosphere Soil Replicate 2: eDNA_1 v2... | ecosystem: Host-associated > Plants > Roots >...
TAACGAGAAGTTAAGGCATAAAAAAACCGGAGCAAATTTTCTTGAAAAAATTGACTCCAGTGAAAGTGCTCCTAGGTACGTATCTTACGAACTCTTTCATAAATGACATGAAGAAAATCGTTGATATTCACAAGTTTAAATTGACGTGGTTATAGGGACAGGATTTAAATCGAACTTCGCATTTAAGGTTTTATACCTAACAACCATTTTTTTGCAACATCGATCTCTGCATTTGCATAAAGAATAAGAACTTCCCAACTGCAATACTTTTGCCATAAGCATTTATTTCCAATTGAATCAGTGAATAAGTCTTTTGTAATTCACAAAACTGGATTAACATCTAGGATGAAAACCACAACATAGGCTCATAAAGTGCCTCCCTTTGTTCTTTGGATTTTTTGCAATTCCTCTACATCCGCCTTATCCTTCAATCTACCAGTATTAAATTTAGACAACACTAAGTCATTAAGGTGAAGAAATGGAATTTCTATATCATCAATGTTTGCGATAATTTTTCTCCGATCAGCGTCCTCAAACTCTATCATGCTAATTCTGGTCAAAAAATCCACTTTTTCTGGTTCATCCCACATCGAAAAAACAATATGTTTTGTAAAATCAAGCTCAGCTATGTGCTGTATATCTTCTTCATCAAAGTCCATTTGCTTTAGAACATCCAACAACTTCAACTTATTTACATTGTCAGGTCTTAGCCATAAGTCCACATCTCCAGTGCTTCTTGCATAGCCATGAAATATTACAGAGTAACCACCAATTACAATAAAATCAACTTTCTTTAATAAAAGCTCCTTTAATAAGTCCTGGTGTTTTTCTATAAACAGATTCATCCAGCAGTGATTATTCTGATTTTACGCGTAGCAGTTCTATTTTTTAGGTCCTCTCTACTAACATGATACGCACGTAAAATAAGTTCGACAGTCTGTCTCAAACGGTCAACGGGTGATTGTTTAATAATATCCTGTATCTCTTTTTCTTTCGCAGCTTCAAAAGAATTAAAAACATGTATCCTATTTTTCATTTTATTCGGCGATCAGTTATCCTACAAATGTAAATATATCTTTCCAAACATGAAACAAAGGTACCTTATTCGCTTAAAAGCGTTTTGACTCAGCCAACTAAATGGAAATCGTCCAGATATCAAGCTACATACTGATAAAACCTTCTGAACATCGGGTACAATACTGTTCTCAAAACTATACTATGGTGTTAAAGGAGAGTCGAATTGCAATTAGACGATTAGAGATCGAATATTTAATATAAGAAAAGCCTTAGATTTCTCTAAGGCTTGCAGTGCTCCTAGGTAGGTATCTTACGAACTCTTTCATAAATGACATGAAGAAAATCGCTGATATTCACAAGTTTAAACTGACGTGGTGATAGGGACAGGATTTAAATCGAACTTTGCATTTAAGGTTTTATACCTAACAACCATTTTTTTTTGCACCATCGATCTCTGCATTTGCATAAAGAATAAGAACTTCCCAACTGCAATACTTTTGCCATAAGCATTTAATTCCAATTGAATCAGTGAATAAGTCTTTTGTAATTCCACTAAATAAACTCTTATTAGACCATAGAGCGCTCTATTAAGAGTTTATTACTTAACATTTAAGCGCTGGGCTATCCGTTATTTCCGAAGTGGTATGTTAAATTGCTTCATCTGAGCTGTATTTTTGAGATAGTGAATAACATAAATATTAAAAAAATGAAAACAAGAATCAAAATCGATCAGGTTGAACCAGCAGGGTATAAAGCTGTACTCGGACTGGAAAAGTTTATAGAAAGCACGCCATTGACAAGAATTCATAAAGACCTGATCAAAATCAGAGCTTCCCAAATCAATGGATGCGCCTTTTGTATCGATATGCATACCAAAGAAGCCCGCAAAGCCGGAGAAACTGAACAACGTATCTATGCCCTTAACGCATGGCGTGACACACAATTCTTTTCAGAAGAAGAACGTGCGATTTTAGCCCTTACAGAAGAAGTAACACTGATCAGTAATCATGTTAGTGATGAAGCTTACCAGAAGGCGGCCAACGTGCTGGACGAAACCTACCTGGCCCAAGTGATTCTATCAATCATCACTATAAACGTTTGGAACAGAATTGGAATTACTACCGCACTGTTACCAGGATAAGGCACAAAATTTACATTAAAAACAGCCCCTTTAACATAAAAGAGGCTGTTTTTTTTATATCAAATGTCTAAAAATCCTAACGTTCATATATTACAATGCGGTTTCTTTTTTTGCCCCGATGTTCATCAAAGCCATTGCAAGTAAAATAAGTAAAACCCCGACCCATTGGACAAGACTAACAGGTTCTTTCAGTAGAACGTTGGCAGTCAGTAATGCTACAGGAATTTCAATCGAGGCTATAATCGCACCCAGACCAATTCCGGTAAGCGGCATCCCCCTGGTGAACAATAAGGGAGGAATAACGGTCCCAAACAAAGAAACCAGCAAGCCCCAGCTGCTAAAAATATTCATGGAGAATTCCCGATTGAGTGAAGTATGAAAAATCAGCAAAATAATGATCAATCCACCTAGAATCAAAAACAAACTTCGCTTCAATGGCGGGAAATGAAGTTCAAGGTTATTGGATGTGTACATAGTTGCTGTGTAGGTAACCGCAGCCAGAATACCCCAGCCGAAGCCAGGCCAATTGATATTAACCGAATCACTCAGCAGGTGAGTCGCTAATACAGTTCCTGCAAGAATGACAAAAACTGCTACAATTTTTCTGGCTGAAGGGATCTTTTTCTGCAAAAACATCTCTAAAACTACCCCCATCCACACTGTCTGCATCAGCAAGACAATGGCCACTCCAACTGAAATGTACTGAACAGCCATATAATAAAATATACTGGTCAGCCCTAGTGAGCTCCCGGCTACCGTCAGCTTTAATATGCTCTTAATTCCTAATGACTTACTTTCAGATCCCTTCTTGCGATTACCGAAAAAACTGAGTACAAACAAAATAACAAACCCTAGTAAGAACTGCGAAACAGTAACTTCAGCAGTACTAAAGTCGTCCAGATAAGCAAGCTTCACAAACGTGCCCAGCATACCATAACTAGCTGCTCCCAACGCTATTAAAATGCTCCCTTTAAGCACTCCGGTTTTCATCACTATACCTTTAACCATTAATTATTAAACCAATCCTATCTCAATCAGATCTTTAATCCGCTGGTGAGAAAACTGGATATCTTCAGTTAGTTTTTCGCCTTCCTTAGCTGTATCATCAACAGCTATCACATGGATATTTTGGACACCCATCATATTAAATACAGTTCTTAGATATGTAGTCTGAAAATTCATATGTTCATTTGCTCCCCCTGGTTCATATTGTCCCATACCTCTTGCAAGCATGAGTATCAGTGTCTTATTTTGGAGCAAACCAACATAGGGATTCTGTGTATTTTCACGATCGACACTAAACGTTTTGGAGAACCTAAGCACCTGATCAATATAGGCCTTAAGTGGGCTCGGTATGGACCAGTTATACATTGGCGAACCCAATACAATAATATCCGCATTGTGCAACTCCTCAATATAGCTATCACTCAAACTGAGGATTTCAACTTCTTCTTGCGACCGCTCGGCCTCAGGCTTAAATGTTGCCGAGATCCAGCTCTCGGTAATGTGCGGAACATTCGAGTTTCCCAGTTCACGATAAGTGATAACTGAATCACTATTTTTAGCGGTCCATTGTTCTGCAAAAACCTCGGTAAGTTTACGGCTCTTAGAATTCAGCGTTCTGGCGCTGGCATTAATCAACAATACTTTTTTCATCTTATTTAATTCGATTTACCTTCTGACTGTCTACTTAACCTGATACTCAATAAGATTTTAAAGAACAGTCAGAAATTCCTTAATATTTTCAATCAAAATTATCGGGATATTGGATTATATTTACATACCAACTTTCACAAAAGATACAGCCCAGATGTTACCATATAAAACGTTAATAGAAGTTGATCGAAATGCGAGCCTATCATTACATGTTCAGGTATGCAATAACTTTATTTCTCTGATAACAAAAGGGACATTGCAGCCTAGTGATGTATTACCCAGTTCCCGTATACTTGCAGAACTGATAGGCATCAACAGGAATACCGTAAAGCTCGCCTACGAAGAACTCATCAGCCAGGGCTGGGCAGAGTCGATTGAACGTAAAGGCGTTTTTGTACTTTCCAATCTACCGGTGATTGGCAAAAGTAAAGCCGTTGCTCCAACACTGGCTCAAAACCAAACTAGCTTGGGCAATCACCCTGAAGAAGCATTCATCTGGACAAATCATTTTAAGAATGTCACTTCCAGTAACAATCTTCAGCTCACGAAACTTGCTATTGATGACGGCTTTCCTGACGTTCGGTTGGCTCCTGTTGACCAGCTTATGCGGGAATACAGAAGCATATCAAGAAAGTTCTATGGGAAAAATTTTCTCAAATACGGAAGTTCTAAAGGATCAGCACACCTGCGAGAAATGATCTGCGATTACCTGTCTAATACCAGGGGGCTGACCGTCCCAACAGATCAACTGGTCATTACCAAAGGGAGCCAGATGGGAATCTACTTAGCCGCTCAATTGTTGATTCAACCTTCAGATTACATTGCCTTGGGTGTTTCCAATTACCGCTACGCAGACGAAACTTTTATTCTTTCAGGAGCAAAACTACTTAGAATTCCGATAGATGCTGCAGGCATGGATATAGATTATCTTGAACAGATATTAAAGAAATATTCGATCAGAGCTTTATATATCATTCCCCATCATCATTTTCCTACTACAGTAACCACAAGTATGGAACGCAGGCTAAAACTGTTAAAACTGGCCAAAGAGTACCNCTTCGCTATTATTGAGGACGACTATGATTTTGATTTCCACTACCAAAACAGGCCTTACCTNCCACTGGCGAGTATTGACCACAATCACAACGTAATTTATATTGGATCAATCTCGAAAACTTTCGCCCCTGCCCTGCGAATTGGATTTATGGCCGGACCACCTGCTCTTATCGATGCGGCTGCTTCCCTAAGAGCATTGATTGATAAACAAGGAGACACCTTGCTCGAAGATGCATTCGCCATGATGTTTGAAACCGGAGAAATGGAAAGGCATTTCCGAAAATCACTAAAAAAATATCAGCATCGGAGAGATCTCTTTTGCGAGATCCTGAAGGCAAACTTCAGTGAAAACATAGAATTCACCACACCAGAAGGTGGATTAGCAGTATGGTCTAATTTTGATCCAGGTATTGATCTGGTCAAAATGTCGGCAAACGCTGCAAAAAAAGGTCTGTACATTGACAACGGAATTTTTTATAAAAATGAATCCTTTAATACCAATAGCATGAGACTTGGTTTTGCTTCTATTGACGAAACAGAAACCACCCAGGCTTTAGATATTCTCAGAACTTGTCTGTAAATCATTGATCCGGTATAGACCAATAAGGGTCAAAAAGTACTTAAATGCAAAAAGCCTTAGATTTCTCTAAGGCTTTCAGTGCTCCCTTTCGAACTGAACTCAAAAAAATTTATTGATGATTTAAGGAAAATTGCAGGGATTAGTGAGTTGGTTAGCCAAGAACCCCTTAGTAGAGATTTTGCATTAAAATATAAGCGAACCTGGAAAAAGAAAAAAGGATAAAAATAACTTCTATAGTAAAATCTGGCAGATAATGACTTTATCCAAGTACCAAAAAATCAAATTCAAATGGTGCGGTTGCTGTCTCTAGTAGTGTGTTTTTATGTGTATGAAAAATCACATTTATCTCTACTAGAGATACGCTAAAAATGAGTTTATCTCTAGTAGGGAAATTTCAAGTATAAAGTGGTTCAATTTTAAAAAGCGGCTATGCTGACATTTTAATGCCGACTATTATATAGATAACATGACTGGGGACTGACCATAGAAAGAAAGTCATCGACAGATAAAATTCCCAGATGGGTAATAACTGAACGTTCGAATTAGAATTGTCTAAATTTTGTAAGTAAATCCAATCGCTAAAAAAAACATTGTTTTATTGAACGGTGTTCAATATATTTGTTGCGTCAATTAAAAAGGCGACGTTAAAAGTGAAAGAGGGATTTGCAAAATCCGATTTATATCTTTATAAATTATTTTATCTCATGAGCATTACAGAGAGAAAGCAAAAAGAAAAGCAGGAGATGCGCCAGCGCATACTCGACGGTGCGAGAAAGGTATTTCTTCAGAACGGCTATGAGCAGACCAGTATGCGCAACATCGCCAGCGAGATCAGCTATAGTGCGGGAGTGATCTATTTCCATTTCAAGGATAAGGGAGCGATCTTTCAGCAGCTTCATAAGGAGGGCTTTGCGCTAATGTTAAAACAATTTCGGGTACTCGATTCGGTCAAAGATCCATTTGAGCGCCTGAAAGCGCTAGGGAGGGTATTTATCCAGTTTGCCCAGGAGAACAAAGATTACTACAACCTGATGTTCCTGGTGGAAGAATCACTTAAAGATTCGGAAGAAAGCGGGTTCCAGATTGCTAAGGAAGCTATAAAGTACCTACGTGACCTGGTGGCCGAATGTCAACAGGCTGGCCGCTTCAGGGGCATGGATACAGAGTATCTTACCTTTATGATCCTATCTGCTACCCACGGCATCTGTGCACTGTTCTGCAAGGACAGGACCATGAGTTTCGAAAACAAGACCAATAAGGAACTGATGGAGAACGGCTACGCCTGCTTTGTTGCTCTACTGGAAAAAGGCTAGCCTTTTTTTTATTCAATATTTGAACACTGTTTAATTTTATTACAATGATTAATTTATTTAAAGACCTACCAAAAATACCGACCCTCTTAGCGCTACTATCTTGCATGATGTGCCTTCCGAAACGNTCAGACGCTCAAAAGCAATTGAANAGCTATATCCAACAGGGGCTGGTCTCAAACGAAAGCATCAGGGAGCAGGATTTCCTGCTGAAAAAGAACATCTATGCACTGCAAGAGGCAAAAAGCATGTTTCTTCCCAGCGTTAGCTTTTCTACCACATATACCAAAGCAGACGGCGGCCGAAGCATTGATTTTCCAACAGGTGACCTGTTCAATGCGGCCTATGCTACACTCAACCAGCTTACCGGCACAAATAATTTCCCACAATTGCAAAATCAAAGCATTTTGCTCAACCCGGACAACTTTTACGATGCGAAGTTCCGCACGAGTTTGCCGATCCTGAATGCAGAATTGATTTACAACAAACGAATCAAGTCACAGCAGATCGATTTACAGAAAGCGGAGGTGTTGCTTTATAAACGTGAACTGGTCAAAGAAATCAAAACTGCCTATTACAACTACCTCAAGTCCATCAACGCAATTAATATATATCATTCTTTTCTCAAGCTTTTGGAAGAAGGAGAACGGGTCAACAGAAAACTTTTTGAAAATAACAAAATCAACCGTACCGCGGTCATAAGAAGTCAGAATGAAGTATCAAAAATAAACGCATCGCTGGTGTCTGCAAAAAAAACGGAAGAATCTGCACGCTACTATTTCAACTTCCTATTAAACAAACCATTGACGGACAGCATTATTACAGATGATGCTCCGCTCGAACCAGCGCAGGATCTGTTGCAATCTGCGGAAGTGAGCGGCCGTGAAGAATTGACAAAATTGGAAATTTCAAAAGACATCAACAAAAACCTGACTGGCCTGGCCAAGTCTTACCTGATACCAAAAGTAGGTACCTCACTTGATTTGGGATCGCAGGCTTTTGACTGGAAGTTTAACAACAACAGCCGCTATTACCTATTTGGGGTTTCCCTGGAATGGAATCTGTTCTCTTCGGGAAGGAATTCCTATAAAATAAAACAATCTATTGCCTCCCAACATGCTACGGAAGCACAAAGCAGTTACGTCACTCAGCAACTGCTCACCGAGCTTAAGGTTCGAAAAGCCAATCTTCAAAGCGCCTCCGCGCAGTACCAGGCGGCACAATCGCAACTGAAGACCAGCCAGACTTATTATAATGACATGACCAAGCTCTATAAAGAGGGAATGGCCATCTACATAGAGCTGCTTGATGCCCAGAACCAGTGGGTAGATGCCCAGCTCCAGTCCAACATAGCCCTATTCGACACCTGGATATCCCTTACCGCTATCGAACGTGCCAACGCCAGTTTCAACATACAATAAAGATCATGAACAAGACACAACTCACACTTATTGCGCTTACATCACTATTGTTCGCCTGCAAAGAAAAACCAAAAAATACAAATCCCCTGGGCCAACCGGACATCATCTCGGTGAAGGTTGCCCCCGTTTCCTCATTTGGCGTTACCAGTGCCATTCAGGCTACAGGGCTGGTAAGCACCGAAAATGAAGCCAATTATTCATTTAAGATTGGCGGTGTAATCAGCAGCATACTAGTTGATGAGGGACAATTTTTTAAGAAGGGACAATTACTTGGCACCCTGAACACCACCGAGATTGCGGCTGGATTGGCCCAGGCAGACCTTGGTGTAGATAAGGCCGTACGAGACTATGCCAGGGCTGTAAACCTTTACAAAGACAGTGTATTTACGCTGGAACAGCTTCAGAATACCAAGACGGCACTGGATGTTGCCAAAAAAACAAGTGAGGCAACCGCCTTTAACCAGCGCTATGCCAGGATCTATGCGGCTTCTGATGGTTTTGTAACCAAAAAGATGGCTAGCGAAGGGGAAGTGATTGGTGGGGGAATGCCTGTGCTGATGACCAACTCAACCCAAAAAAGCGATAGCTACCTATTGAAGGTTGGAGTAACCGATCAGGAGTGGGCCGGGATCAAGGTGGGGCAACAGGCAATTGTTAACCTTGACGGATATCCTGACCAGCAATTCCAGGCAACGGTACTGCGTAAACTTCAGGCAGCTGATGCCGCGATCGGATCTTTTCAGGTAGAACTGAAACTCCAATTGGGCAACTTAAGGCCTGCAATCGGCATGTTCGGCAAAGCACTAATCCAGACCAATGCTTCACAAGATGCTACTGTGATCCCCTTTAGTGCCCTGGTTGAAGCAGATGGAGAGCGTGGTTACATCTTTACGCTCAAAGGCACAGACCGCGTTAGAAAAGTGCCCGTTACCATCTTAAAGTTTGACAACAAAAATGTTTACCTGAAAGATAAACTGAAAGGAATAGAGCACATAGTTATTTCTAATAGCGCCTATCTCAACGAACAGTCCACCGTAAAAATTATCAAGTAAAAACGCCGACATGAAAATTACAAATTTTGCCGTAAAGAACTATCAGTTTACCCTGATCATATTTGTACTGGTTGCGGTGGTGGGTCTGCTGACGCTCTTTACCATGCCCCGCTCGGAAGATCCCACCACCCATCCCCCACAATACCTGGTTACGGTAATCTATCCCGGCACCAGTCCTAAGGATATGGAAGAACAGGTGGTAAAACCCATCGAAAACAAGATTTATGGTTTGGAGAACATCGATAAGATACTGACCACTGTGGAAGATGGTGTAGCTGCTATACAGATCAAATTCAAGTATGGAGTGGATGTTGATAACAAGTACCAGGAAATATCAACCGAGATCAATGCCCTTAAAAATGGCGAACTTCCTAAGGACATCTACCTGATCAAGACAGAAAAAATTGCCTCATCAGATGTAAAGATCATCCAGGTTGCGCTGATCTCAAATACCGCCTCGTCTAAAACATTAAGGGACAATGCAGACAAATTGAAAACCCAGCTGGAAAAGATCACCAACCTGAGAGAGGTGAAATACACTGGGATGCCAGAACAGGAAATCCGGATCGATATGCAACTGGATAAGCTCGCCCAGTTCAAAATACCCTTAAACCTGGTTATGGGCAGCCTGCAAAGTGAGGCGGCGGACATCCCGGGGGGAAGCATCAACATGGAGAGCAAGGTCTTTAATGTAAAGACCAGTGGCAAATTCAAGAATGTAGAAGATGTGGCCAACACGGTCATCTATAATGCCAATGGAAAAATTATATACCTGAAGGATGTGGCCCAGGTGGGCTATAAAGACGGCACCATTAACCACATCACCAGGATCAACGGGCAACGCTGTATATTGGTTACTTCTTCGATGAAGAACAATGTGGATATCAGCCAGGTCAAAAAAGAGTACACTCCGGTATTAGAACAGTTTTCTGAAACATTGCCGGAGACCATCAAAATGGTCAAGAATTTTGACCAGGCAGATATGGTGTCAAAACGCCTGGGACACTTGGGCTTTGATTTTGGATTGGCCATCCTACTCGTGGTGGTTACCCTCTTACCTTTGGGTTTCAGGCCATCGCTGATCGTGATGATTTCCATCCCACTCTCACTGGCCTTGGGCCTGATCGCAATGAACCTATTGGGCTTCTCGCTAAACCAGCTCAGTATTGTTGGGCTTGTGGTAGCATTAGGGCTATTAGTGGACGACAGTATCGTTGTTGTTGAGAATATCGAAAGGTGGCTTAGGGAAGGTCATACCAGAAAGGATGCTATTTTAAAGGGAACCAAGCAGATTGGGGCAGCGGTTGTCGGTTGTACCGCAACGCTTGTGATTGCTTTTTTACCATTGGCCTTTCTGCCTGATACAGCCGGAGAATTTATCCGAAGCCTTCCTATGGCGATTATCACAAGTGTATTGGCCTCCATGATCGTGGCGCTAACACTGGTACCTTTTATCGGCAGTAAGATCCTGAAAACCCATACCCACGGAGAAGGAAATTATTTCTTGAGAAAATTGCAGGGCTTTTTGACCTGGTCATATCGCGGCATCATGCCATTGGCACTAAAGTCGCCGAAAGTAACTATTGGTATATCCATCGCATTGAGCGTTTTGGCTTTTTTACTGTTTCCACTGGCAGGCTTTAAGCTTTTCCCTACTTCGGAAAAACCGATGTTCCTGATCAACATTAAAATGCCCTTACAGGCAAATATCCCAGAAAGCGACAGGGCCGCAAAGCTGGTGGAAACAGAACTGAAAAAACATAGCGAAATCATCTATTATACCTCTAACGTAGGAAAAGGCAATCCACAAATCTATTACAACGTACACCAACAGGACATTAAACCGGATTTTGCACAGATTTTCGTGCAATTGGAAGAAGACACCAGTCCGAATGATAAGACTGAACTGATCAAAACACTCAGACTTAAGTTCCGCGATTTCCCCTATGCAAAAATAGAGGTGAAGGATTTTGAACAGGGCACTCCGATTGAAGCCAACATAGTGGTGAGGGTCTTTGGAGAGAACCAGGATACCCTCAGATCGCTTTCGTTCAAAGTCGAAGAACTGTTGCGCAAACACCCGGGTACTTTTTTCATCAATAATGAACTCAATACCTATAAATCTGACGTAAAAATCAAGATCGATAAGGAAAAGGCGCGTACATTGGGTGTATTGACCAGCGACATTGACAAAGTGATCAGAATGGCCGTCGCCGGGCTGACTGTTGGAGACTATATTGATGACAGGGGCGATTCAAGGAACGTGGTGATTACCATTCCACGTGATAAATTTTCAAATCTGGACGCATTAAAGAACCTTTACGTGAATAATATTCAGGGTTCACCTATACAAATCGATCAGGTTGCAACCATTGGTCTGGAAACCTCGCCTACCGCCATCAATCATTTCAATAAATCACGGTTTGCAAAGGTTACCTCGCTCACCAAGGACAATGTGCTCGCGAACGATATACTCAAGGACATTGTGCCAGAACTCAATAAACTGAAAATGCCCAAAGGCTATTATTATAAACTGTCGGGGGAAGCTGAATCGGAAGGTGATGCGTTGGGCGGAAATTTCCTTTCAGTGATCATTTTGAGCACCTTCCTATTCATCGCCGTCCTGCTGCTGCAGTTCAAAACATTTAAGGGGATCATCATTGTGTTATCGATTATCCCACTGGGCGTTTTGGGTGGGGTGATATTCCTGTTGATGACGGGCAACCCAATGTCCCTTGTATCCATCATCGGTTTCATCGGTCTATCAGGGATTCAGGTAAAGAACTCTCTGTTGCTTGTTGATTTCACCAATCAGTTGAGGGAAGAAGGAAAAAGCATAGATGAGGCCATCCATATTGCTGGTGAAACCAGGTTCTTACCTGTTGTACTCACCTCAATAACGGCCATTTGTGGACTTATACCCATCGCCCTAAATCCAAATCCACAGATCGCACCACTTGCTATTGTATTGATCGGAGGACTGATTAGCTCGACAATATTGTCAAGGATCGTGACACCCGTAATGTATAAACTTATACCTCCACAATTGCACGAGAAGATATGATGTGTCAAAATAGAGACTCAAATTAAGAATTCGATTATTACTCACTTAACTTTTACTAAAAATGAAAGAATATATTTTACTTACCGGAGCATCATCCGGAATTGGTTATGAAATGGCGAATCGACTAGCAGAGAAAGCTTTTAACTTGATACTGGTTGCTCGTACAGAAAGTAAATTAAAACAAATGCAGGCCGATTTAACAAAAAAGTACGGCATTCTGATTCAATATTATGCTACAGACCTCTCTGATGTAAATGCTGCTAAAGAATTGTACAAAAAGGTCAAAGATGAAAACTTATTGGTCACCCATCTTGTAAACAATGCAGGCGTGGGCAACTATGGCAATTTTACAGAAACCTCATTGGAAGAGGAACTTAATATGATACAGTTGAACATTTCAAGTTTGGTAGTTTTGAGCAAGCTTTTTGCACAAGATATGGTCAAACGCAAGTCTGGCAGAATTATGAACATATCTTCATTGGTCGCTTTTTTACCAATGCCTTATTTTTCTGTTTACTCTGCAACCAAAGCTTTCGTAAAGGCATTTAGTGAAACACTTGCCGCCGAACTGGAAGGAACTGGGGTTATCGTTTCATCTCTTTATCCCGGTACTGTGGATACTGGATTTACTACGCCTGGGATGCAATCTACCAATCTTCACAAAACCAAACCAATGCATGCCAAAGTAGTGGCAGCGCAAGGCGTTGAGCATCTCTTGCATGGAAAAGGGAAAAAACTAGTGGGCTTTCAGAACTGGTTTAACTCTAAACTCCCATCTTTTGTGCCCGATAGTATAATGATGAAGATCAAAAAGAACTTGGCCAGTCAGGCCTAAAGACAAATATTAAACTTTTTAATATAATGGAAACAGTAAAACAACTTGAAGTTTTTCAGGAACATATAGGTAAGGAATTTACCGCCAGCCCATCGCCATATATGAATTGGTTAAAGCCGATCATATTAAAGGCAGAACGAGGTCAATTGTCGTTTCGGTATATGGTAAGAAAAGAAATGACCAATCCCATGGGAACACTTCATGGAGGAGTTACCTCATCAATTGTAGATGATGTAATTGGAGCGACAATGTTCTCCCTTAATGAAGCCTGTTTTTATACGACACTAAACCTGGTCGTGGATTATTTTGCCTCGGCACGCGAAGGAGATATAATTCTAGCTGATACGACTATCATCAAAAAGGGAAGACAGCTCATAAATGCACAATGTGAGATTTGGAACGAACAAAGAACCAGGCTAATAGCAAGGGGATATTCGAACTTGCTTAAAACAAACATAAAGAAAGGCTAATTATTATTGTTTGCTAGCTTAACTAATATGTCATTACTGCCTTCCACTTGTTATTCACACACAAAAGTAGTTGAATCCAAATTGACCATTCAGATAAAATCTATTTACCGGAATGCTCAAAATGTTATACTTTCTACGTAAGGGAAGTCCCGATCACTTTTGATTTTTACAATTCCGGAATCGAACATATAAATAAAAAGAGGGAATCTCATTGCTGAAATTCCCTCTGTTCGTGGTGCTCCCAGATACATTCCGAACACACCAATTTCTTGAGGATTTGAGGGTTGCTGCAGACATGAGAAGGTATATTGACAACATGAGAAATAGATATTTAACACATCTTCAACGTTGATTCTATGTGCAGTAATTACCATAAAAATCGTTATCCCATGTGGGAAATCTGCAAAGGCTTGATTTCCCACATGGGATTATCCTCATATCTTGCGTTCAAAGTAAAGGACTAACTTTATAGGACTGGTTTTTTGTTGACTGTAAAATGAAACCCGTATCAGACCGTTCCTTTAAAAATCACATTATAGGACCGGACAATATTTTCATTTCGTAACCCAATCCAAGTAATTCTCTTGATCTAGTATGGTAAATAAAGCATCAGGATAAGCTTTCCCAAAAGCAATTGGTTTCTTCGCATTGTTATTTTTCCACTTGCATTCAAATGCATGTAGTTTCCCATTATGAGATTCTATCAGGTCTACCTCCTGCCCATCATAAGTCCTCCAGAAAAAATATTGAGGATAATGACCGTTATAGGTGTTATTTTTAATCCTTTCGCTCAGTATATATTGCTCCCACAGTTGCCCAATGTCATTGCGTTGGCTTAAAGGGCTAAAATTGTTGATCAGTGCATTTCTTAATCCATTATCAAAAAAATACCATTTCTTACTTTTAGTTACTTCTTTGCGCAAGTTGTTACTATACCCTG
>Ga0065714_10064977_pt1 | contig 14539 bp, 16 predicted proteins | sample MisRhiReplicate2_FD_59101 | JGI IMG/M metagenome (GOLD analysis project Ga0065714, IMG submission 59101) | Miscanthus rhizosphere microbial communities from Kellogg Biological Station, MSU, sample Rhizosphere Soil Replicate 2: eDNA_1 v2... | ecosystem: Host-associated > Plants > Roots >...
ATAACCTTTAGTTCCTCATCACTACCGCCTAAAGCAGCCTTAATCTTAGATACGTCTGTTTTGTCTAGATCGAAAGATTGCATAAGCCGCTAAGGTAAGAATAATCAGTCCTATTTAAACCATCCCTTACGCCAGAAATATATGATTTGTGCTACTGCAATCAGTCCCATGCCTACCATTGTATATAAATAACCATGTGCTGCGTATAGTTCAGGCATGTTTTTAGGTAATAATTTACCGGTAACCGGATCCTCAATGGCGAAGTTCATTCCATAAATTCCTGCAATAAAAGTTAAAGGAATAAAGATGGATGAGATGATGGTAAGCACCTTCATGATCTCATTCATTCTGTTGCTGATCATAGATAAATACATGTCCAGATTACTGATCGAGATCTCCTTTAAAGATTCAACAACATCAATAATCTGAATGCAATGATCGTAAGCGTCTTTAATATAGGGTTTTGCCTGCTCGGTAACTAAAGGGCTGTCACTTCTGAGTATATCATTTAGTTTATCCCGTTCCGGCCAAACCACTCTCCTGATGCCAATCAGATTTCGTTTAATCATTTGTGTGTCGAACATTACCGATTTATCCGGTTTGTCAAATAAACGATCTTCGACAGCATCCAGATCCTCACTCCATGAATTTAAAATCACAAAATAAGTATCCACAATAATGTCCATCAGGGCATACATTAAATAACTGCTTCCGGCTATTCTAATGTTGCCTTTTCCACCTCTTAAACGAGCCCTTATGGGTTCCAGACAATCTTCATAGGTTTCCTGAAGGGTAAATAAGGCATTGTCAGTCAGCAGGAAAGATACCTGAACATTGTCAAGCTCCTTATTTTCATCCAGACTAAGCATCCTGCTCACAGCAAAATCATATCCATCATACTCCTCAAACTTAGGTCGCTGATAAGTTCTGGTGATGTCCTCTAAAACAAGCTTATTCACGTTGAAATCAGTAGATAAAGTCTCAAACATTTCAAGAGAATTATATCCTTTAATTTCAATCCAAAACGTAAAACTCTTATCAGCAACTATTTGAGCAACGTTATTTAAAGAACTAAGTTCTCTAACTTCGTAATGCTCCATATTGTATTTATAAAGCTTAATTACAGGTTTTAAAGCATTCTCGTCAATAAAAATTAAACCCGGACTAGAGCCTACTGCCGGTAGCGAATACTTTTTATGCTTACGATGTTTACGTTTTGCTTGTTTACTCATACTACATATATGATTTAGCTTGCGGACCTTGATTAAACAATAAGTCTACAATACTTAAGTTTGGTTTAAATCCTTCTCTGTCATCGAACACCTGAAAATAAGGCTTATATATGGTATTGTCCTCAACATTCTTAAAATGTATTTTATTGGATCTATAATCTAATTCCAGGGCAACATCATCTGTATATTCAGAAGTAAATTCAAGTTTTACATTCTGCTTAAGTTGTTTCAGCAGCCATTCCAATATTTCAAGGTTATAATCAAACAGGAATTCATACTTGTTGTGATAAAAACGAGCGAACTCATCCTCATAATATTCGAAGTAAGCCGAATTGCGATAACAGCTTTCAAGGCTCTTCCAATGTAGTCTTTGCCAGTTAAAATCGTTACTTATTTTAACATCTTTAACCTTTGTATGTACCTTTTCTCCTCTAATAACGGGCACAATTAGATCCAAACTTCCATTTGGTGAGTATATTCTTGCTCTGTTTCTGTAGGTTTGTTTAGGGAAATGCTCTTCCTTTTCAATCAGGAAGTTACCTTCAAAGTCTTTTAAACCAGAAAAATAACTGATAGGCGGAAGATAAAAAAGTGGGAATATAGCTGAACTTTGCATCTGATAATTTATGTTTGCATTCTCAATTCGCCAAATTAATGATAAAAAAAACCTTTTCTTATATAGGAATCTTTTTTTTGAACTTTTTGTCTTTGCTCCCAACCTCATTGCTGTATTTCTTTGCAGCAGTATTGTACTATCCTTTATATTATATTATAGGTTACCGTAAAAAGGTAGTGCGAAAAAACCTTGTCAATTCATTCCCTGAAAAGCGTATTGAAGAGATTATAACTATTGAGAAAACCTACTACAAGCACTTTGCACGCCTTGTAGTCGAAACCATTAAAATGGCTTCAATTTCTCAATCCGAGCTAAAAAAACGGGTTAAGTTCAATAACCTTGAACTTGTTGAGGAGCACATTAAAAACAACCAGAGTATACTGGCCTGTACCGGGCATTATTGCAATTGGGAATGGGGAATGTTGGCACTAAGCCTAACCCTTTGCCCACAGAGCTATGTAATTTACAAGCCGCTTAACAACAAGCTATTTGATACCTGGTTCTATAAAATGCGCACTAAATTTGGCAATAGATTTATTGCCATGAGACAAACACTAAGAACATTAGCGGCTACAAAAAATGAACTCAGCATGTTCTGTTTTGCTAACGACCAAACACCTGTAGGAAATGAGATCCAGTACTGGCTTCCTTTCCTTAACCAGGAAACGCCGGTATTACTTGGATTAGAGAAGATAGCCATGCAAACCAATAGGCCTGTAATCTATTTCAAGATGAAACCCATAAAAAATGGTTACTATGAGGTAGATTGCGAGACGATATGCCTCGATCCAAGTAAAACCACAGAACATCAGATCACTGACATGAGTTTCAATATCCTTGAAAATATGATCAACGAAAACCCAGCTTACTGGTTATGGAGCCATAGGCGATGGAAGCACAATAAACACTAAAACGCAGGATAAATGGAACCAAGTGTAGCAGTAGTGATTTTGAATTGGAATGGGCAGGCTTTGCTTCAGCAATTTTTACCCGGTGTAATTCAATCTAAGTACAGTAATTTACAATTAATAGTTGGCGATAATGCCTCAACGGACAATTCAGTTGAGTTTGTACGTGCCAACTATCCTGATATCAGGATCATACAAAATGATGGCAATTATGGATTTGCCGAAGGATATCGCAAAATATTGGAGCAAGTAGAAGCCGATTATTATGTGCTTTTAAATTCGGATGTAGAAGTCCCGCCAAACTGGATCCAACCGGTTATAGACCTGATGCAGAGCGATGACCTTATAGCGGCTGCACAACCCAAAATAAAGTGGCAAAAGAACAGAAATGATTTTGAATATGCCGGAGCTGCCGGAGGTTACCTTGATCTTCATGGTTTTCCATTCTGTAGAGGCAGGCTATTCGAAACTGTGGAGACTGATCACGGCCAATACGACAATTCAACAGAGATATTCTGGGCTAGTGGAGCTGCACTGTTCATAAAAAGTAAACAATGGAAAGAAGTTGGCGGCCTCGACCCTGATTTCTTTGCTCATATGGAAGAAATAGATCTTTGCTGGCGCTTAAAAAATCTTGGTTATAAAGTAGTTTACTGTGGCGATGCAGAAATTTACCATGTAGGTGGTGGAACGCTCAGTGCAAATAATCCTTATAAAACCTATTTGAACTTTAGAAACAACCTGATTATTCTTCAAAAGAATCTGCCATTAAGCGATGCTTATTCAAGAATATTTATCAGAATGTGTCTTGATTTTGTAGCCTGGATTCACTTCTTGCTGCAAGGAAAAACAGACTTCGCTTTTGCGATCAACAAAGCGCATTTTCATTTCCTTAAAAGCCTATCAGCCAACGCAAAGAAAAGAACAACTAAACAAATCAGTTTTCAAAAACACGTTGGCCAATACCCCTCAAGTATTGTATATGCTTACTTTATAAAGAAAATCAGGTTTTTTAGCCAGTTAAAGAGCTAATTCATGTTATACATACCCCGTCATCCTGAACTTGGTTCAGGATGACGGAGCGCTTAAAAGCAAGCTTTTATTAAAATAACATTAGTTCTTCTTTTCAGGAACAAACGATATTGCCCCTTCCCTGTTCGCTACGCTTACAATTGCTTTGTAAATATATTCGCAAACCAGTTTTTCGCCAGCGATATTGATGTGGGAAATATTATCCTCCGGAGTATGATACTGAGGGTGACCGCCAGTATGAAAACCAAGTACAGAAATGTCCTTTTTATAGAAAGATACGTGGTCAGAACCACCAACATCATAAGGAATCACAATCGGATTAATTCCCACCTGTGGCCCCAGGCTTTTCATTAATTCCATACCGCCATCAAAAGAAGCGGCGCCGCCCATGTACAACTGCTTTTCAGCATTCATACGGCCAACCATATCCATGTTTAGCATCAGTTTAATAGCGGATAAAGGAATTAAAGGATGCTCAACAAAATAGCGGGACCCCAATAAACCCTGTTCTTCAGCACCAAAAGCAATGATCAGCACACTACGTTTTAAATCTTTTCTATTTGCGGATAATTTCTCGGCAATCTCCAATAAGGCAGCTGTTCCGCTTGCATTATCATCGGCACCAGGATGAATACCAACCGTATCAGGCTTTTTGGATGATGCCCCTCCCATTCCTAAATGGTCATAATGAGCGCCAAGAACAATAAATTCATTCTTTAAAACAGGATCACTGCCTTCAATAATGCCAACTACATTCTGGGTTTTAACTCTGGGTGTATCGGTTACCCCTTTTTTTACCCGTATTTTAGCGATGAATTCCTGTATGTAGCTGTCGTTAATTGGTTTAATGCCAGCCTTTTTAAAATCCTTAATCAAGTAATTAACAACCTTTTTATTCTCTTTGGTTCCAGGAAAACGACCTGCCATTTTAGGCGAGGCAAGAAACGATAAATGCCCTAAAATTTCTTTCTCGGTAACATCCGTTTGCGCAACAGCACCAAAGCCGATAGCTGAACAAACCGCCGTAAGTAAACAAGTCTTAATCTGCATATTTTTAGCCTTTTAGCAAACTTTCAATCGCCAGTCTGTAACCATCCATGCCAAAACCTGTTAAAACGCCTCTGCAATTCTTACCTGTAAGCGAAACATGTCTGTACTCCTCTCTAGCATATATATTAGAGATATGGACCTCAATTACAGGAGTTTTGATCGCTGCAATTGCATCAGCAATAGCTACCGATGTATGCGTATACGCACCGCCATTTAGCACAATGCCATCGTAATCAAAACCAACCTCATGCAGCTTATTTACGAGCTCACCCTCAACATTACTTTGATAATAATCAATTTCAATGATGCTGTACATTTCACGCAATTGCGGAATATATTGATCAAAGCTTAAATTTCCATAAATACCGGGCTCTCTAACCCCTAAAAGGTTTAAATTTGGGCCGTTAATAATTTGTATCTTCATCAGTTCAAACTTAAAGCTAAAAACTTACATCAGAAAATTTTTGTGTGATTAAAAACCCCTATTTAAAATCGTTTAAAGACTATCTGAAGCTGGAGCGTTCGCTTTCAGGCAACTCTATTGATGCTTATCTAACCGATATCGATAAGTTATCACAATATCTGGAATCTGTAAATAAGCCTGTTAATTTTAAGGAAGTTAGCAGTGAAGACTTAAAGTTATTTATTACATGGATAAACGAATTGGGTATGCTTCCAAGTACGCAAGCTAGGGTAATATCAGGGCTCAAATCATTTTTCAGCTTTCTGTTGCTCGAGCAAATCATCTCAACCGATCCAACCGAACTGTTGGAATCACCCAGGTTGTCGCGTAAGTTGCCGGACACACTCAATGTCATAGAGATCAATAAGTTAATTGATGCTATTGATGCTTCTAAACCAGAGGGGATGCGGAACAAAGCAATGCTCGAAACGCTTTATGGATGCGGATTAAGGGTGACAGAGCTCATCAGCCTGAGGATATCCAATATTCATTACGAAAATGAATACATCAAAGTAGTCGGAAAAGGCAATAAAGAACGTATTGTACCAATTGGAGCAACTGCACTCAAATTCATTAAAATCTATATTGAAGAATCCAGAGTCCACATCAGCATAAAGAAAGGGTTTGAAGACTATATTTTTCTAAACCGGGGAGGAACTGGTTTGTCCAGGATTTCGGTTTTTACCACTATAAAAGCATTGGCGTTAAAAGCCGGAATAAGCAAAAGTATCAGTCCGCACACCTTCAGACATTCATTTGCTACGCATTTAATAGAAGGTGGTGCTGATTTAAGAGCGGTACAGGAAATGTTAGGTCATTCGAGCATTACCACTACCGAGATATACACCCATCTTGACAGAGACTACTTAAAAGGGATCATTACAGAATTCCACCCAAGAAGCTAAAGGCTGCAAATAATCATCCTATCCTTACCCTGCATGTCTTTTCTTAACTCTATGTTTACAAATGTTTTATTGGTAAGCATATGTACCATTTCTTTACCTAAATACTCATTGATTTCGAAACATAAAAGACCCTTGTCGTTCAGGTTGCTAAGGGCAAAGTCTGCAATTGCTTCATAAAATATAAGTGGCTTTTCATCAGAAACAAACAAAGCCAGATGAGGCTCATTGTCCAATACATTCTGATGCATTGCCTTTTGCTCTTCCATCGTAATATAAGGAGGATTGCTTACAATCACATCGTACTTTTCAGCGCTCTTATAATTCAGAATATCAGCATGGATAAAGTTAACCTCAGCATTATTTAACCCTGCGTTCTCGGTAGCGGTGGCCAAAGCAGCATTAGAAACATCAATAGCGCTCACTTTAAAACCCGCTAAGTTCTTTTTCAATGAAATGGCAATGCAGCCACTCCCGGTGCCGATATCCAGAATATTACCACTATCTACTGATGCACATCTTTCAATAATCCAGTCTACCAGTTCTTCGGTTTCCGGTCGGGGAATTAATACAGCCGGATTAACTTTAAAAGTTAATCCATAAAAGACAGTGTCTCCAATAATGTATTGTAAAGGCTCCCCTTGTTTCAATCTATCCAATAACTGCAAATAGACCGTACGTTTAACGTCCTCAAGCTCAGCGTCTCGGTTTAGCATCAGCTGGCTCCTATTGAAACCGGAAATATGCTCCACAATAATATTGAAAATAGAAATTATTTCCTGTTCGTCGTAAATCTCTATTAACTCTTTGGTAAAATGATGCAATAATTGCTTTAAATTCATGCTATGCAAAAGTAAGTAAATCGAACAATATACCTTACTTTTGCTTTAATGACGGATGAACTATATATGCAGCGTTGCCTGGAATTGGCAAAAATGGGGATCGGAAGTGTCAGCCCAAACCCACTTGTAGGCTGTGTAATAGTGAATAATGGTGAAATAATTGGCGAGGGATACCATAAAAAATTTGGTGAAGCCCATGCAGAAGTAAACGCCATAAACGACGTACTTAAAAAACATGGCGATAAAGCAGCCGGATTACTGGCAAACGCAACCGCCTATGTAAGTCTGGAACCCTGTGCCCATTTCGGTAAAACTCCTCCTTGTGCAGATCTGCTGGTTAAACACGGATTAAAAAAGGTTGTTATTGGCAATACAGACCCGTTTGCAGATGTAAACGGAAAAGGAATAGAGAAACTGAAAAACGCAGGTATCAAGGTAGAAACAGGTGTTCTGCAAAATGAATGCAGCTACCTTAATCGTCGTTTTTTTACCAGAATAAAGCAACAACGTCCTTTTATTATCCTTAAATGGGCAAGCACGGCAAACGGTTATTTCGCACCAAAAGATACAGCGCAGCAATGGATAAGCGGTCCACTTTCAAAAAAGCTGGTGCATAAATGGCGTACTGAAGAAGACGCAATCCTTATTGGAAAACAAACCGCAATTGCCGATAACCCACAATTAAGTGCAAGAGAATGGCCCGGAAAAAATCCTATAAGAATACTTATAGATCGTAATCTGCAGGTTCCATCAAGCAACCATATTTATAATGACAATGCAAAAACCATCATTATTAACGAAGTAAAAACTGAGGTGAAAAACAATGTCCATTTCATCCAAATGGAAGATATGCAGTACTACCTGCCTCAGAAAATAGCCTTCCAATTGTATCTGATGGATATCCAGTCTGTTGTTATTGAAGGTGGGGCAAATATCCTGAACCAGTTTATTCAGGCTAATTTATGGGACGAAGCAAGAATATTTACCGCTGCTACTTCCTGGGAAGACGGTATTCCATCACCTGCAATAAACGGGATCATAACCGAGCAGCATTACATAGAAAACGACAAATTAACCATCTACCAAAATAACCTAAACAAATGATTTACCTGCTTATCAGCATTTTTTGTAGTGTTACCGTTGGAGTACTTCTAAAGCTTGCCAGAAGATATAAAATAAATATCCCCCAGGCAGTTACCTGGAATTACCTATTTGCCATTGGCTTAAGTATTTTCTTTTTCAAACCCGGTTTTAAAGACCTTGCTTCCACTTCTTATTATGATATTTATCTGAGCCTTGGTGTCTTACTGCCGGTTATTTTCTGGTTCCTGGCGGGTTCGGTTAGGAATATTGGTATTGCCAGAACAGATATAGCGCAGCGATTGTCCTTATTTATTCCAATCCTGGCCTCCTATTTTCTGTTTAAAGAGCATTTTACCATCACTAAAATCTGCGGACTTGCCCTTGGTTTTATCGCTATATTTTTCACTTTATATAAGAAAACCAAACAAAGAAGCACCATGGGCAGCTGGTTTTACCCACTTATCGTATTTGTCGGTTTTGGTGTAATCGACATTCTTTTTAAGCAGGTAGCGCAAATCAAGTCAATCCCTTATACGACTTCGTTAACCATTGTTTTTATCCTGGCTTTTATCATTTCAATTGTCTCTATTTTATACCTTAGGGCATTCAAAAATCAAAAGTTGGAGCTGGTTAATTTCCTTTGCGGATGCGTATTAGGTTTTTTCAACTTCTTTAATATCCTGTTTTACCTTAAGGCGCACGGCGCAATGTCCGAGAATCCATCAACCGTATTTGCGAGCATGAATATGGGCGTAATTATTCTGGGCAGCGTAATAGGTATATTTATTTTCAAGGAGAAGCTAAACAAACTGAACTACTGGGGACTGTTTTTAGCACTTACCGCCATTATTCTAATCACACTATCCAAAATCTATGCTATTTGATGATACCTATAAAACCATTTCTGCTGCTTCCGAAGGGGTTTTTAAGGACAAAGGAAGCAAATTTATTGCCTATGCCTACCCAATTCGTACCGACGAAGAGGTAAAAAATATACTTCAGAACCTTCGTTCTGAGCATCCAAAGGCCCGTCATTTCTGCTGGGCATTGCGCTTAAGTCCTGATAGAAGCATATTCCGTATTCAAGATGATGGAGAGCCATCAGGCACCGCTGGTCGCCCTATTTTAAACACGCTGCTTTCGGCAGACATCACCAACATCCTTATTGTAGTGGTAAGGTATTTCGGCGGAACGCTACTTGGTGTTCCAGGTTTAATTAACGCCTATAAAACAGCTGCAGCAGAAGCAATTAAAGAAGCCGATGTAATAGAGAAAACAGTAAATGATGTTTACGAAATCACCTTCGACTACCTGGTTATGAATGATGTGATGCGCTTAATGAAAGAAGAGCAACTGAACATTCTCGATCAAAACTTCGACAACTCCTGCGTAATAAAATTTGAGGTTAGAAAAGCCAGTTTAAATACGGTACTGGGCAAATTGGAAAAAATTGATAACCTAAAAACAAAATATCTTTTCACCGCTTAAAATTGATAAGCTCGTGCAGGTTTCATAGGTTTGCTATATCAATCTCCATCATATGGGAAACAAAATATCAGAAGCAGACCTGATCATCAATCAGGATGGCAGCATCTACCACCTGAACCTGTTGCCCGAAGATCTGGCGCAAACCATAATCACTGTCGGCGACCCTGAGCGGGTCTGGGAAGTATCTAAACACTTTGATCGTATAGAACTTAAAAAGGGAAAACGCGAGTTTATTACCCATACCGGCTATCTCGGCCAGAAACGCATTACGGTAATTTCTACAGGTATAGGAACAGACAACATCGATATTGTGTTTAACGAACTCGATGCCCTCGTAAACATTGATTTTGATAAGCGTGAAGTTAAAAACGACCTCAGCTCACTGGATATAATCCGTATTGGTACCTCGGGTACCATACAGCCGGATATCCCAATGGGCACCATTCTGGCCTCCTCTTTCGGACTGGGATTAGATGCGTTAATGCAATACTATATTCATGAATTATCTGGTGATGAACATAGTATTTTAGATGCTTTTAAATCCAGTTTTTCACATATAAAGGGCATCACCCCTTACCTTACGGCGGCCGACAATACCTTATTGAATACAATAGGCAGCGATATGGCAAAAGGAATCACTGTAACCGCTCCTGGTTTTTACGCACCGCAAGGCAGAAAAGTAAGGGCAAAGAATGCTATACCTGATTTTATCAATTTGTTAAATAATTTTCAGTATGGTAACAATAGAATTACTAACTTAGAAATGGAGACCGCAGGAATCTATGCCTTGGCAAAAGCTTTAGGGCATAAAGCGTTGTCTGTTAATGCGATACTTGCCAGTCGGGTGAATTTCGAATTCAGTAAAGACCCGGCAGCAGTCGTAGACCAGGCGATAAAAATGGTTTTAGAGAAAATAATCAAACAAAAATAGCGCCTCCAATGTTCATTCGGTATGATTAATGTATGTTCATTAGAAATAATGTTTATTCAACAGGATTAATATGATTTCAATAGAAATGTACGTTCAATGGAAAGAATGTGCGTTTCATAGGAATGAGGTACGATAAATAGAATTAAATGAAGTAATATGTTTGGGAAAATAAAAGAGAGATTAACACTATCAGTAAATTCTTCGCTGGTAGGATATGAAGCGAAAGAACTAGACACGGGAAAAAGATTGATATCTGTAATTGCAGGTGTATATATCTTACAAAAAGGAATTAGAAATATCCGTAAACATCCACTTATTGGTGTTGAAGAAGTAGCCTTAGGAAGTATATTGCTGTATAATGCAGCAAGCGGTTTAAATAAAAAAATAACTAAAAGACCAACCGAGATATCGGATATAAGAAGAAATCAGATTCAAGGGAACGACCCAAGGTCGGATGTGCCCGCGTTTGTATAGCAACAAAAAAACACTAATAATAAAGAAGGCCGATTATATCGGCCTTCTTTATTATATCCTAAGCCAATTATTTCTTAACCGGTTTAGCAGTCATATAAAAAGTTAATTTACCACCAGCGGTAATGTCAGCGTGTTTTATGGTGTTGGAAACCAAAGCCTTTCCGTTCAGCATCACCTTCTGAACGTAAACATTCTTATCATTTTGATTTACAGCTTCAACAGTAAACGTTTTTCCGTTTTCAAGTGTCATTACTGCGTTTTTAACTGCCGGACTACCTAAAGAATAATCTTCCGAACCCGGAGATACAGGATAAAACCCTAAAGAAGAAAACATATACCAGGCGCTCATCTGTCCGCAATCATCATTTCCGCCAAGTCCGTCAGGAGTAGGTTTATACTGCATTTTCAGGATCATACGGATCTTTTCCTGTGTTTTCCAGGGCTGACCAATCCAGTTGTATAAGTACGCTACGTGGTGAGCGGGCTCATTACCATGCACATAACCGCCTATGATACCTTCTCTGGTAATGTCTTCTGTTTCAGCGAAGAACTTATCGGGAAGATGCATGGAGAATAAAGAATCTAATCTCAAACCAACCTTTTTGTTGCCACCCATTTGTTCAATTAATGCCTTAGGATCCTGAGGGACAAAGAAGCTGTAATTCCAGGTATTTCCTTCAATAAATCCTTGTCCATGAGTGCTTAATGCATCAAATTCCTTTTTAAACGAACCGTCCAGCATTTTCGGTCTCATAAAACCTATAGACTTGTCAAATACATTCTTCCAGTTTCCCGAACGTTTGGTAAACTCGTTATAAACATCAGTTCTGTTCAGTTTTTTAGCCAACTGAGCAATACACCAATCATCGTATGCGTATTCCAGTGTGTTGGAAACCGAGGTTCCGCTGCGTTCTGCCGGAACATAACCCATATCGATGTAATCACCTATCCCTTCGTAATCGCGATGATTAGCGGTAGCGATACAAGCATCCAGTGCTTTATCAGCATCACCGTTGTACACCCCTTTAATAATTGCATCTGTTAAAACTGAAACACTGTGGTAGCCACTCATGCACCAATTGTCGTTTGCATAGTGAGACCAAATCGGAAGCATTTTAAGTGCACTCTGATCATAATGAGCCATCATTGACTTTACAATATCATTGTTTCTGGCAGGTTGCATAATGTTTAAGAATGGATGCAACGCACGATAAGTATCCCATAAAGAAAAGGTGGTATAGTTGGTGAAACCATCAGCCTTATGTACATTCTGGTCCAATCCTTTGTACTCCCCGTTTACATCACTGTAGTTGGTTGGATTGATGAATGCATGATACATTGCTGTGTAAAAGTTGGTCTTGTCCTCTTCAGAGGCATCTATTTTGATCTTGTTTAACTCCTTGTTCCAATCCGCTTGTGCCTGTTGTTTTATTTTGTCAAAATCCCATCCCTGGGCCTCTGCCTGCATGTTTTCCAAAGCATTAGCCTGGCTAACCGGCGACAAAGCAAATTTTACTTTAATCTTTTCCTGCTCCTGTGTTTTAAAGTCGAAATACATTCTGATACGTCTGCCGGCTATATCAGGGAAGTTTTTTGTCTGATCAAACTTTCTCCAGAAACCTTTATACACCTGAGGTTTGTCGAAGTTTTTTTGTCCGTAGGAAGCAAAAGGTTTAGAAAACGACATTGCAAAGTATACCGTACGCGTACGTGCCCAGCCGTTTGTTTGTCTGTAGCCAGTAATTAAAGTATCATTTACAACACGGACAAAAGTCCAGACAGATTTGTCGTCATAGTTGTAAATGCCCGACATCAGGTCTAATATAATATGCGACTCATCTGATTTAGGAAAAGTATACTGATGCACACCTACCCTATTTGTTGCGGTAAGCTCAGCTAAAATGTTGTCATCGTTTAGTTTAACCTTGTAATATCCAGCCTCTACAGTCTCATCCTCATGAGAAAAAGCCGACCTGAATCCCGATTTGGGATCATCAGCAGTGCCCGGATTTAATTGCAGTTTTCCTTGTGTTGGCATAATCAGGAAATCACCCAGATCAGAATGCCCCGTTCCACTAAAATGAGTATGACTAAAACCTACAATCGTTTTATCCTCATACTTATACCCTGCGCAATACTTGTAAACATCACCATTGTACTTGCCATTGAGTTCATACGACAATGTATCTGTATCGGGACTTAATTGAACTGCTCCAAAAGGAACCGTTGCCCCAGGATAAGTGTGCCCCATTTTCTGTGTTCCAATAATTGGCTTCACATATTTTACCAGATTTTGCTGTGCATTTACAAGCACAGGTGCCGATAATAAGCAATACAGTAAGAGTTTTTTCATATTTACCTTTAGTTCTATTTTTTTTATGAATGTCTAAGGTATAAAAAAAACATACAAAAATCAGCTTTTATAGTCTTGCTATAACGTTTGACTAAAATAAATACCAGGCGCTGTCAATTGTTGTTTTGATAAGGGCTTCTTTTTTTTGAAAAAACATTTGCGTAACTCAGAAGTTACCTATATATTTACGTAACCTTTAGGTTACTTATTCGTCTGTAAAATTTAAAAGCTTCCATTATGGCAAAAGTTATCAAGCACCAATTTTTCTTCCCCCATCCTGTTGAAACGGTTTGGCAATACCTGACAGAATCCGAACTGATGGAACAATGGCTCATGAAAAACAATTTTCAGCCCATTGTAGGGTTTGACTTTCAATTCAGAACAGGCCCAATACCCAGCCTCGATTTTGACGGCATCTTCTACTGTAAAGTGTTAGAGATCGTTCCCTTTAAAAAACTTTCCTATTCCTGGAAAAGCGGCCCTGGTGAGGGCGAAATCACACTTGATTCGGTTGTTGTATGGCAATTGCAATCAACTGATAAAGGCACAGAAGTGTTTTTAGAACATAAAGGCTTCGCTAAAAAAGAAAACCTGAACTTCTACAACGGTCTAACTCAAGGCTGGATAGAAAAACTAAACAAAATTGCTGACCTATTAAACGCTGCAGAAAATGGCAACACCAACGCTTGATACGTTCCAGGTTATAGGCGATCCCAGCCGGAGAAAGATGCTAATGCTGCTTTCTGAAGATAGCCTAACGATTAATAACCTGGCTGATAACTTCCAAATGAGCCGACCTGCCGTTTCAAAACATATTAAAATATTGCATAATGCGGGCTTTATTTCAATCGAGGACATTGGTCGTGAACGATATTGCACCCTGAAAAAAGATGGTTTCCAGGAGCTACAGGCCTGGCTCTCCTACTTCGATCAGTTCTGGGCATCGAAATTGAAAAAGCTCGAAACGCTATTAAACAAAAAATTACCCAACTAATGCACAAGTCAATCAACTAAATAACCAATTGTTTAATTAAAAAATCTACAAAATGACAACTTCAGATTTTAACACTTCGTTTTCGGTGGATGAAACCCCGGATGCAGCATTCAAAGCCATCAATAACGTACGCGGATGGTGGTCCGAAAATATTGAAGGCGGTACAGAACA